>Ga0308165_1000847_pt1 | contig 47790 bp, 31 predicted proteins | sample PhyWR2_FD_201032 | JGI IMG/M metagenome (GOLD analysis project Ga0308165, IMG submission 201032) | Phyllosphere microbial communities from UC Gill Tract Community Farm, Albany, California, United States - DLSLW.R2 | ecosystem: Host-associated > Plants > Phyllosphere > Unclassified | place: USA... | reverse complement strand
GTGGTTGATTTGCATGGAGTTTAGTCCACCCAGCCATTTCCCGCTGCGCAGGCAGGTCGATGCCAGCCGGTTTCGCACACGCAGATTGCAGGCCAGATGCCTGTATTGGCCTGTGTCGCACCGGGCATTCTGACGAATTGAAACAACGGAATCTCACAGTTGGCGGCTTTCGGCGAACCTCAAGCGTTCGCAACCTGCCAACGGATCAAAGCGAGCATGTGGATCTTTTATGCATGGATGGTCTTTATGGGTCGGAGGTCTTCACCTCCGCACTCGGCCGTCCGCGCTCTCAGGACTCCCGCCTCCCCGGCGTTGCCACTTTCACGCACCATGGTGAAACTGCGCGCGCATTTACTCGCTCCCATCCACGCGCCTTTGCCCCCTTTGCTGACATAACTCAATGATGGTCAGCAACCCGCGGCATCCCCGGCCATTCCTTTTCGTTTCAAGACGTCAGTCCGGCATCATCGGCTCCGACAGAGCCCGTCTTTGATTGAGAGTCACAGACGTGCCGCTACGACAGCGTATGGCTGCCGATAGGCGCGTCTTATAACGAATAAAGGAAACGCATCATGAAACGGATGCTTATCAACGCTACGCAGGCCGAAGAACGCCGCCTGGCCATCGTCGACGGTCAAAAACTCCTCGACTACGAAATCGAAATCGAAGGCCGCGAACAGCGCAAGGGAAACATCTACAAGGCCGTGGTGACACGCGTCGAGCCTTCGCTCGAAGCCTGCTTTGTCGACTACGGCGAAGACCGCCACGGTTTCCTGCCCTTCAAGGAAATCTCGCGCCAGTATTTCGCCGAAGGCGTTCCCGCCAGCCAGGCGCGCATCAATGACGTGATCCGCGAAGGCCAGGAAATGCTGGTCCAGGTCGAAAAGGAAGAACGCGGCAACAAGGGCGCGGCCCTGACCACGTTCATCTCGCTGGCCGGCCGCTATGTGGTGCTGATGCCCAACAACCCGCGCGGCGGTGGCGTCTCGCGCCGCATCGAAGGCGAAGACCGGGCCGAACTCAAGGAAGCGATGGACCAGCTCGAATACCCCAAGGGTATGAGCATCATCGCGCGCACCGCAGGCATAGGCCGCAGCGCCCCCGAACTGCAATGGGATCTGAACTATCTGCTCAAGCTCTGGAGCGCCATAGACAGCGCGACCAAGGGCAAGGGCGCGTTCCTGATCTATCAGGAATCGAGCCTGGTGATACGCGCCATCCGCGATTACTTCAACAACGAGATCGGTGACATCCTCATCGATACCGACGACATCTACGAACAGGCCCAGCAGTTCATGGCGCACGTGATGCCCGAGCACACTGCCCGGGTCAAGCGCTACCGCGACGACGCCCCGCTGTTCAGCCGCTTCCAGATCGAACACCAGATCGAGTCGGCCTACTCGCGCACCGTGACCCTGCCCTCGGGCGGCGCGGTGGTGATCGACCACACCGAAGCCCTGGTCTCGGTGGACGTGAACTCGGCGCGCGCCATCAAGGGCGGCGACATCGAGGAAACGGCCACGCGCACCAATCTCGAAGCCGCCGACGAAGTCGCGCGCCAGATGCGCCTGCGCGATCTGGGCGGCCTGATCGTGATCGACTTCATCGACATGGAAGAGTCGAAGAACCGCCGCGAAGTCGAGAACCGCCTGCGCGATGCGCTGCGCCAGGACCGCGCCCGCGTGCAGTTCGGCAGCATCAGCAAGTTCGGCCTGATGGAAATGAGCCGCCAGCGGCTCAAGCCCGCGCTGTCCGAAGGCGCGCACATCAACTGCCCACGCTGCGGCGGTTCGGGCCATATCCGCGACACCGAGAGCTCGGCGCTGCAGATCCTGCGCATCATCCAGGAAGAGTCCATGAAGGACAACACGGCCGCCGTGCACTGCCAGGTGCCGGTCGAAGTGGCTTCGTTCCTGCTCAATGAAAAGCGCACCGAGATCGCCAAGATCGAACTCAAGCAGCGCGTATCGGTGCTGATGGTGCCCAACAAGTCGCTGGAAACCCCGCACTACAAGCTCGAGCGCCTCAAGCACGACGACCCGCGCCTCGAGAACCTCGACGCCAGCTACAAGCTCGCCGACGAAGTCGAAGCCAACACCGCCGTGACGCGCCGCTCGCAGGAGCCGACCAACAAGCAGACGCCGGTCATCAAGGGCGTGCTGCGCGATACGCCCGCTCCCGTCGCCGAGCCGCGTCCCGAAGCCGCGCCGCGCGCTGCCGCACCCGCGGGCGCCGCTGCGCGCCCTGCAGGCGCTGCGGCCCGCCCGGCGGCTGCGCCCCGCGCTGCGGCCGCCGCACCGCGCGAGCAAGGCTTCTTCGCCTGGCTCAAGAACCTGTTCGGCTTTGGCACCGCTCCAGTGGAAGCCGCGCCGGTCACGCCCGCAGCCGAAACGCCGGCAGCACGCGAAGCGCGTGAACCCCGCCGCGACGGTCGCCCTGGCGAGAACCGCGGTCGCCGCGGCGAGGGCCGCCCCGGCGAGCGCAACGGCCCGCGCGAAGGCGGCCGTGAAGGTGGCCGCGATGGCAACCGTGAAGGCGGCCGTGATGGCAACAACGCCGGTGAAGGCCGTGGTCGCCGTGGCGAGCGCGCCGACGGTCGCAACGGCCCGGGCCGCGACGGCGAACGCGCCGAAGGCCGCAACAGCCGCAACGACCGCCCTGAAGGCGAACGCAACAGCCGCCCCGAAGGCGAGCGCAACGGCCGCAACCGCGGCGAACGTGGTGACCGCACAGGCCGTGAACAGGAAGCACGCCAGCCGCTGGAAGCCGCCGCACATCTGGCACAAGTCGGTGCGGTGGACGGCGAAGTCTCGCTCGAGGCCGATGGCCGCGGCGAACGCGCACCCCGTCGCGAACGCGGCGAGCGCGCAGAGCGCCCCGAAGGCAACGCCCGCCGTGAACGCGGTGAACGTGGCGAGCGCCGTGAACGCGCTCCCCGCCCTGCCGATGCCCCAGCGGCCGAAGGCCAGCCCCAGGACCTGAATGCTCCCGTGCTCGAAGCGGCTGTGGTCGAAGGCGAAGGCATGCCCCAGGCCACGAATGCCGAAGGCGAACCCCGCCAGCGCCGTTCGCGCGACCGCTACGGCCGTGATCGCCGCGAGCGCGGCGAGCGCCCCGCGCGTGACGCCGCTGCCCAGCCGGCATTCGATGCCGCCGAGCCCGCCGAAGGCCAGGCCCAGGTGTTCGTGCCCGAGCAGAACGACGCCGAGCCCGCACGCCGCAGCTACTTCAGCGCCACCCCCGCCGAAACCGCAGCACCTGCAGCACCTGCAGCACCTGCAGCCCAGCCTGCAGTCGCGCCCGTGGTCGCAGCGCCCGCAGCTGCGGCACCGGTCGCAGCCGCGCCCGTGGCCGCACCGGTCGCCGCTCCCGTGGCACAAGCTCCGGTGCTCGCGCCGGTCGAGATCGCCCCGGTCGCAGCTCCCGTAGCAGCTCCTCAGGCTGCAGCGCCCGTCGCCGCCGGTCTGCCGCAGATCGCCAGCTTCACGCTGCCCGTCGATGCGCTGCATGGCATTGCGCGTGAATCGGGCCTGGAATGGGTGAACTCGGACGCCGCGAAGATTGCCGCCGTCCAGGCAGCGATCGCCGCCGAACCCAAGCCCGTGCATGTGCCGCGCGAGCGCCCCGCGCCCGTGGTGCTCGACGAAGGCCCGCTGGTGCTGGTCGAGACCCGTCGTGACCTGCGCGACATGACTCTGCCGTTCGAGCAGTCCAGCAACGCTTAAATGCGCTGAAACCAGGGGCCTTCAGGGCCCCTGGTTGTTTCTGGGCCTGTTGTTTCCATTGATTCCGCTTTCCGTCCATGCTGCTGCTGCTGTCCCCCGCCAAATCGCTCGACTACGAAACCCCGCTGCCCGCGGGCCTCAAACACACGCTGCCCCCGTTCATCGCGCAATCGAGTGAACTCATCGATGTGCTGCGCCTGCAGACGCCGCAGTCGCTGGCCGAACTGATGGGACTGAGCGACAAGCTCGCGGCCTTGAATGTGGCGCGCTATGCGGCCTGGAGTCCCGAGTTCACTGCCGCGAACGCGCGCCAGGCGCTGTTTGCGTTCAACGGCGACGTCTATGAAGGCCTGCAGGCGGGCACGCTGTCCAAGCCCGACATCGCCTGGGCCCAGGATCACCTGGCAATGCTCAGCGGCCTCTATGGGGTGCTGCGCCCGCTGGACCGCATGCAGCCCTACCGGCTCGAGATGGGCACGCGCCTGGCGACGCCCGCGGGCAGCAACCTGTATGCGTTCTGGGGCCGGCAGATTGCCGAGCACCTGAACGAGCGCCAGAAGGACCAGACCGATCCGGTCGTCGTCAATCTCGCGTCGCAGGAATACTTCAAGTCGGTGGACCGCAAGCACCTGCGCGCGCGCGTGGTCGAGTGCGTGTTCGAGGACTTCAAGGCCGGCAAGTACAAGATCATCAGCTTCCACGCCAAGCGCGCGCGCGGCATGATGGCGCGCCACGCGGTGCGCGAGCGCCTCACGCGGCCCGCGCAGTTGCAGGGTTTTGCGGCCGAAGGCTATGCTTTTGCCGATGCGGTCTCGACGCCCGAACGGCTGGTGTTCCGTCGCCGGGCCGACTGATCGCATCCACACCGGACCCGCTTTTTTTCGCTCAGGTGAAAATAGGCGGTCAGGCCCAGGCCGCATCCCCCCTGATTGCCATGTCCCAATCCATGACTTCCTCCTCGTCAGCGCAAGGCCAGGCTGTTGCCGGCGCCTCCCCGCAACTGCTCCAATGGATAGACGAGCAGCGCCGCATCGGCGTGCTCGACGCCACCATGCTCACGGCGATGACCGCCGCGGGCTGGAATGAAGCCGTGGCGCGTGAAGCCCTGCAGGGGCCGGCCCAGCGCGCCGCGCCCACCTCGGGCCTGCCCGAACCCGACCTCGCGGGCGAGCCCGGCATGATCGATGTCGGCGACCGCCAGGTGCGCGTGCTGATGAGCATGAAGGCGCCGCGCGTGGTGCTGTTCGGCCAGATCCTGTCCGATGCCGAATGCGCGGCGCTGATCGATGCCGCCAAGCCCAGGCTTTCGCGCTCGCTGACCGTTGAAACCACGTCGGGCGGCGAGGAAATCAACGCCGACCGCACCAGCGACGGCATGTTCTTCCAGCGCGGCGAGCTGCCGCTGGTGCAGCAGCTCGAGGAGCGCATTGCGCGGCTGCTCAACTGGCCGATTGAAAATGGCGAAGGCCTGCAGGTGCTGCGCTACGGCCCGGGCGCCGAGTACAAGCCGCACCACGACTATTTCGCGCCCGACGAGCCCGGCACGGCGACCATCCTGCGCCGCGGCGGCCAGCGCGTGGGCACCCTGATCATCTACCTCAACGAACCCGAGCAGGGCGGCGCGACGATCTTCCCCGAATCGGCGCTGCAGGTCGTGCCCCAGCGCGGCCATGCGGTGTTCTTCAGCTACGACCAGCCCGATCCCGGCACGCGCACGCTGCACGGCGGCGCGCCCGTGATCAAGGGCGAAAAATGGATTGCCACCAAATGGCTGCGCGAAGGCAGATTTGATTAAGCCGGGCCTTGCGCCCGGGATCTGGCCGCTCCTGCCGGGCTGGCCGGCCCACTTCGGCGCCTCGGCGCCGCATCTCCAAAGATTTTCCGAATGAACACCCCTGAACACTCGCAGCTGGGCAAGACCTCTGCGTATATCGACCAGTACGACGCCAGCCTGCTGTTTCCGCTGCCGCGCAAAACCAAGCGCGCCGAGCTGGGACTGGACGCGCAGCCGCCGTTCTTCGGCGCCGACCTCTGGACCGCGTTCGAGCTGTCGTGGCTCAACCTGCGCGGCAAGCCCCAGGTCGCGCTCGCGCATGTGACCATTCCCTGCGAGACGCCCAATATCATCGAGAGCAAGTCGTTCAAGCTCTATCTCAACAGCTTCAACAATGCGCGCTTCGCCGATGCCTCGGAAGTGCTGGCGCGGCTGCGCGCCGACCTGGGAGAAGCCGCCTGGCGCGGCAGCGACCAAGGCTCCAGCGTGGGCGTGACGCTGTTGTCGCCCGAGATGTTCGACCGCCAGCAGGTGCATGAATTCGACGGCATCAGCCTCGACCGCCTCGACGTCGAATGCACGCACTACCAGCCCGCGCCCGAACTGCTGCGCGCCGACGACAGCCAGCCCGCGGTGACCGAAACCCTGACCAGCAACCTGCTCAAGAGCAACTGCCTGGTCACGGGCCAGCCCGACTGGGGCAGCGTGCAGATCCGCTATACGGGCGCGAAGATCGACGAGGAAGGCCTGCTGCAGTACATCGTGAGCTTTCGCAACCACAACGAATTCCACGAGCAGTGCGTGGAACGCATCTTCATGGACATCTGGCGGCGCTGCGCACCGCTCAAGCTGTCGGTCTACGCGCGCTACACGCGCCGCGGCGGCCTGGACATCAACCCGCTGCGCACCAGCCATCCGCAGGCGCTGCCGGCCAATATCCGCAACGCAAGGCAATGAATATGGCCCCCACGCTTGCTCGCTACGCGTAGCCGCTGCCCCCCAAGGGGGCCGCGTTTTGCCTTGGGGCGGCCCGGCGGCAAAACTCATTGCCCCCACGCTTGCTCGCTTCGCGTAGCTCGCGCCGGGGGGCGAAGCCCCCCGGTGAAAAACCTCAATCCAGCCTGAACACCGCCACCGACCGGCGCAGCATCTGCGCGCGGTTGCCCAGCGAAGCGGCCGATGCGGCCGACTGCTCGACCAGCGCGGCGTTCTGCTGCGTCACCGCGTCAAGCCGCGCCACGGCTTCGTTGACCTGGCCTATGCCCGCCGACTGCTCGCGCGTGGCGATGCTGATCTGGTGCACCAGGCTGCCCACGCGGTCCACGGCCGTGACCATGCCCTGGATGGTGTCGCCGGCCTGGGCCATGCGCACATTGCCGTCGTTGATGCCTTCGACGGTGCTGTTGATCAGCGTGCCGATTTCCTTGGCCGAAGCCGCGCTGCGCTGCGCCAGCGCGCGCACCTCGCCGGCCACCACCGCAAAGCCCCGGCCCTGCTCGCCCGCACGCGCGGCTTCGACCGCCGCGTTGAGCGCCAGCAGATTGGTCTGGAAGGCAATGCTTTCAATCACGCCAATGATTTCGCGCATGCGCGTCGAAGAGCCGCGAATGCGCTCCATGGCTGCGCCGACTTCCTGGATGGCCGCGCCGCTGCGGCTGGCCACCTGGGTGCTCTGCTCGCTTTCACCGGCCATGCGCTGCGCGGTCTCGGCGGTCTGGCTCACGGTGCCCGACAGCTCCTCCATCGACGCCGCGGTCTGCTGCAGGCTCGTGGCCTGCGATTCGGTGCGGTTGGCAAGGTCGGCGCTGCCCTGGGCAATTTCCTGCGAAGTCTGGGCAAAGCTCTGCACATCGTGCAGCAGATCGCCGAGCACGGCGCGCAGATTGATCTGGATCTGCTGCATGCGCCGCAGCAGGTTGCCCATTTCGCCCGCGTAGCGGTTGTCAGGGGCGGTCATGAGGTTGCAGCCCGCAAGGTCGGAGGCAAACTGCCCCGCGGCTTCGAGGCCCGAGGCACAGCGCGATTGAAAACGCCACAGCACCCAGGCCGAGCCCAGCGCCAGCACCAGCAGGCGCGTGCCCCAGGCCAGCGGCCCGGACCAGCCGAGAACATCGGGCAGCAGCGTCAGCAAGGCCACGACGGCCAGCATCAGCGCCATGCGCGCCGTGAGCCCCAGGTCATGCCACAGACCCGCAATGGAGCGCCAGCCCAGGTAGCGCACCTCGCCGCCGCGCAGGCGCAGCGTCGCCTGACCCGCGGCCTCCTCGGCGCGCATGCGCGCATACAGCGCCTCGGCTTCGCGCACTTCGTTGGCCCCAGGCTTGCTGCGCACCGACATATAGCCGTTGGGCTTGCCGTTCTGCATGATGGGCGTGACATTCGCCCGCACCCAGTAGTGGTCGCCATTCTTGCGGCGGTTCTTGACCAGGCCGGTCCAGGGATAGCCATGGGCGATGGTGCGCCACATGTCCTTGAAAGCCGCGGCCGGCATGTCGGGGTGGCGCACCAGGTTGTGCGGCTGGCCCATCAGTTCTTCATAGGAATAACCGCTGACGCGCACGAAAGCGGCGTTGCAATGGGTGATTTCGCCCTTGGTATTGGTGGTAGACACCAGAAGCTCACCGTCAGAAAAATCATGGTTGTTTTGGCTGACGGGCAAATTGACACGCATGCGCAGTACTCCTCGGGATGACTTGTTTTATGTGTTGTACAGGCACGACCTGGCCGCGCCCAGCCCCTCTCGAGGGTCTAACCCACGATCATCGCATAGCGCGCCCGGCTTTCCCCGGCTAGAACAGCGACGCAGTAAAAGGGTCGGCTTCCGGGCGCGTGCGCCGGGCCGGGGCTTTGAGCGGAGCGGCCTGCGCGCCCGCCTTGACCAGCGCGCCCACGCGCACGCCCAGCAGCCGCAGGCGCTGGCTCAGCGGCACGCGCTTGAGGCATTGGCCGGCCGCGCGGCGAATCGCCGCGGCATCGGCAATCGGCAGCTCCAGCGTCATGTCGCGCGTCGCGGTCTTGAAGTCGGCGTAGCGCAGCTTGATGCCTATGGTGCGGCCCGAATAGCCTTTGCGCTGCAGGTCGGCAGCGACCTGTTCGCACAGCGCGGTGAAGACCTGGGCGAGTTCCGCGCGGTCTTCGCGCGCATGCAGATCGCGCTCGAACGTGGTCTCGCGGCTCATGCTCACGGGCTCGCTTTCGGTGACCACGGGGCGGTCGTCGCGGCCCCAGGCGGCTTCGTGCAGCCAGGCGCCATAAGCCTTGCCGAAATGCTGCAGCAGCCAGGCGCGCGGGCGCGCCGCGAGATCGGCGATGGTCTCTATGCCCAGTGCCTGCAGCTTGGCCTCGGACTTGGGGCCTATGCCGTTGATCTTGCGACAGGCCAGCGGCCAGATCAGCGCCTGCAGGTCTTCGGCCTGGACAATGGAAATGCCCTGGGGCTTGTTGAATTCGCTGGCCATCTTGGCCAGCAGCTTGTTGGGCGCGACGCCGATCGAGCAGCTCAGCCCCGTGGCATCGGCGATCGCGCCCTGCATCAGTTTGGCCAGCGAACGCCCGCCCTGGCGCTGGCCGCCGGGCACGTGGGTGAAGTCGATGTAGACCTCGTCGACGCCGCGGTCCTCCATCAGCGGCGCCATCGACAGCACGATCTCCTTGAACCAGCGCGAATAGCGCCGGTATTCGGCGAAGTCCACGGGCAGCAGTATGGCCTGCGGGCACAGGCGCGCGGCCTTCATCAGGCCCATGGCCGAACCTATGCCGAACTGGCGCGCCGCATAGGTCGCGGTGGTGATCACGCCGCGGCCGGTGTAGTCGTTGAGCAGCGGAAACTCCTCGACCGGAATGGACGACAGCGGCTGGTCGGCATAGCGCTGCAGCAGCGCGTTGTCGGGTGCGCGCCGGCCGCCGCCTATCACCAGCGGCAGGCCCTTGAGCTGCGGGTAGCGCAGCAGTTCGACGGAAGCGTAGAACGCATCCATGTCGAGATGGGCAATGCGGCGCGGCAGGGGCGTTTCGGCAGTCACCCAGGGATTGTGCGGGCAGCGGCGCGGGCGCGCCGGCAGGCCATCAATACTCCAGCGTGACCATGACCAATCCGCAAAGCATCAGCAGCATGCCGATCTTTTCCGGCCAGCTCAGCGGCTCGCGCAGCACGCGGCGCGAGACCAGATAACTGAACACCACTTCGACCATGCCCAGCGTGCGCACCTGGGCCGCGCCCTGCATCGCATAGGCGCTGAACCAGGCGAGCGACGCGGCCGCCCCCATGCTGCCCGCGACCAGCGACACGCGCCAGGCGCGCCACACGGGCGCAATGCCGCCCGGATGGCGCCAGGCGACCCAGGCGCCCAGCACCAGCGACTGCAGCGTCTGGGCCAGCGTCACGCCCCAGGCGCCGTTGATCCAGGGCGAGGATTCACCCAGCGCCAGCGCGCCGCCGCGAAAGCCCACCGAGGCAATTGCAAAGCAGGCGCCGCAGGCCAGGCCGTAGAGCGCCGAGCGGCTGAACCAGGCCGACATCGACCAGCGCTTGTCGCGCGCCGGCAGCGACAGCGTGAATACGCCTATGGTGGCGATGACCATGGCGACCACGGCCAGCGTCGTCGGCAGTTCGTGCAGGAACACGCTGGCAAACAAGGCGACCTGCAGCACTTCGGTCTTGGACAGCGTCACCGCCACCGCGAAGTTGCGCTCCTTCATTGCCAGCAGCAGCATCGCCGTGCCGCCCACCTGGAACAGCGCGCCCAGCGCGATCCAGGCCAGATAGGCCAGGCTGAAATGCGGCAAGGCGCGTGGCGTCAGCAGATAGAGCAGGCCAAGCCACAGCAGCGCAAACGGCAGGCCGTAGAGAAAGCGCACCAGCGTCGCGGGCAGAGTGCCTATGGCCTGGGTCAGCGAGCGCTGGGCCGCGTTGCGCGCGGTCTGGGCCAGGGCCGCGAACAGCACCATGGGAACCCAGAGCCAGGAGAAATCGATCAGAGAGGAGGACATGCGGCGGACCAGAAGATGGGGCCGGATGCCCCTGCGCCGAGCATAGCGCCCGCCGCCGGCGCGCGGCTGCGCTTTTGGCGAGGCGCGCCGCAGCGATCAGCGATTGCTGCGACGGCGCCGATCAAGCCGCGGGAAAGGGCAAGGGATAGCTGCCCGGCACCAGGATGGAGCGGTCCACCTGGTCGATCTGCGTGCGGCCGCAGAACGCCATGCTGATGTCGAGTTCGCGCTGGATGATCTCCAGCGCGCGCGTCACTCCGGGCTGGCCGTAGGCGCCCAGGCCGTAGAGAAAGCTGCGCCCGATCAGCGTGCCCTGCGCGCCCAGCGCGCGCGCCTTGAGCACGTCCTGGCCGCTGCGAATGCCGCCGTCCAGCCAGACTTCGATGTTCCTGCCCACAGCCTCCACGATCGAGGGCAGCGCCGCAATCGACGAGGGCGCGCCGTCGAGCTGGCGCCCGCCGTGGTTGCTCACCACCAGCGCGTCGGCGCCGCTGTCAACGGCATGGCGCGCGTCCTCGGCATCCATGATGCCCTTGAGAATGATCTTGCCGCCCCAGCGCTTCTTGATCCATTCGACATCGGCCCAGCTCAGCTGCGGGTCGAACTGCTCGGCGGTCCACGCCGACAGCGACGACAGGTCGGACACGCCTTTCGCATGGCCCACGATGTTGCCGAAAGTGCGCCGCTGCGTGCCCAGCATGCCCAGGCACCAGTGCGGCTTGGTCGCGAGATTGATCAGGTTGCGCAGCGTGGGCCGCGGCGGCGTCGACAGGCCGTTCTTGATGTCCTTGTGGCGCTGGCCCAGGATCTGCAGATCCAGCGTGATCTGCAGCGCCGAGCAGTTGGCGGCCTTGGCGCGATCGATCAGGTTCTCTATGTATTCGCGGTCGCGCATCACATACAGCTGGAACCAGAACGGGTGGCGGTCAGTGGCCTGGGCCACGTCCTCGAGCGAGCAGATGCTCATGGTCGACAGCGTGAACGGAATGCCGAAGGCCTTGGCCGCGCGCGCGCCCAGGATCTCGCCGTCGGCATGCTGCATGCCCGTGAGCCCCGTGGGCGCGATCGCCACCGGCATGGCCACGTCCTGGCCCAGCATGGTGCTGCGCGTGCTGCGGCCGCTGAGGTTCACGGCGACGCGCTGGCGCAGCAGGATGCGCCGGAAGTCGTCTTCGTTGGCGTGGTAGGTGCCCTGGGTGTACGAGCCTGAATCCGCATAGTCGTAGAACATGCGCGGCACGCGGCGCTGGGCCACGGCGCGCAGGTCTTCTATGCAGGTGATTTTGGAAAGATCGGATGCCACTGTGCCCCCTTTTTTAATCAGGCTGCATCGTAATGCGCGGCGCCGCCGCCGTGGGGGCTGGGGTGCTGAAAGGATTTCTGGGGACGTGAAATTTTCTTCGCCGCCAGCTTCGTATTGAGCCCATCGCGGCATGAGCGGCCCGTGCTCGAACAAAGGACGGGACTGTTGTTTGCGGCGGCCGTTGTTTGCGGCGGCCGTTCACCCTTCGACAAGCTCAGGGCGAACGGGGAAGGGCCACAAGCTCAGGGCCAACGGGGAAGGGCCACAAGCTCAGGGCGAACGGGGAAGGCCCACAAGCTCAGGGCCAACGGGGAGGCCTGTTGGGCGCAATGTCTGCAGCCCATTCGTGGTGAGCCCGTCGAACCATGAACGGCCCACCCTCAGCCAGACCTACCGCACCCCGGCCCCGCGCACCTCGAATGCCACGCTGTCGAGCACCACCCCCTTGGCATCGCGCAACTCCATGCGGTGGCGCCCCGGCCACGGCAGCCAGGCCCAGTGCGCGCCGCGCGCGACCTCCTTGCCGTCGAGCCACCAGCGCAGCGCGCGCGCGTCGCCGGCCGCGAGCCGGGCGGCGAACTGCAGCCGCTGTCGATCGGGCGGAATGTCGGGGTCGAGCGCGATGATGGTGCCGGGCGCGGGCCGCGCGATCCGGCCTTGCGCTACGGCCGCCAGCGAGGGGGCAGCGCCCTGCTCCAGCGCAAACAGCGCCTGCTGCGTTCCCGGCAGAAACCATTCGCTGCGCGCCGCGGCCAGCGGCTCGCCGCTGGCCGGATCGGGGCCGTAGCGCACAGCGGCGCGCAGCAGCGCGGGCTGCCTGGCAGAAGCAGCCGGCGGCTGGGGCGCGCGGCTGGGCCGCTGCGCATGCAGCAGCCCCATCAGCTCGGCCCAGATGGGCGCGGCGCCGCTGCTGCCGCTGACGCCATGCATGGCTTCGCCGCCCGCGTTGCCGACCCAGACACCCACGGTGTAATGCTGCGACCAGCCCACGGCCCAGTTGTCGCGCATGTCCTTGCTGGTGCCGGTCTTCACCGCGGTCCAGAAGCGCGTGGCCAGCACGCTGTCGGTGCCGAACGTGGGCGCGCGCGCGTTGCCGTCGGAAAGTATGTCGCCAATGATGAACGCCGCACGCGCATCGAGTGCGCTCCTGCAGGCCGGCGCGGGCCGTGGCACTGCCGGCAGCGTCGCCTCGGCCACGGGCCGCCAGCAGCCGCCGTTGGCCAGCGCGCGATAGGCATTGGTCAGCTGCAGCAGCGGCACTTCGGCGCTGCCCAGCGCCAGGCTGTAGCCGTAGTAGCTGCCGCTTTCGCGCAGCGGCATGCCCAGCGCTCCCATCTGGGCAAAGAACGCGTCGGGCGAGACCATGGCCAGCGTGCGCACCGCCGGCACGTTGAGCGAGGCCGCGAGCGCCGTGCGCACCGAGACCCAGCCCTTGAAGCGCCGGTCGTAGTTCTGCGGAATGTAGAGGCCGCCGGCCGTCGGAATGTGGGCCGAGGAGTCCTCGATCAGCGAGGCCGCCGTGAGCCGGCGTTCGGCCAGTGCCTGGCCATAGAGAAACGGCTTGAGCGTGGAGCCGGGCTGGCGCAGCGCGAGCACGCCGTCGACTTCGCCGGCCTGGCTCAGCACGCCAGATGAACCCACCCAGGCCAGCACTTCGCCGCTGGCGTTGTCGAGCACCAGCACCGCGCCGTCCTCGACATTGCGGCCCTGCAGCTCGCGCAGATGCTGCTGCAGGCTGCGCATCGCCTGGCGCTGCAGCGGCGCGCTGAGCGTGCTGCGCAGGCGCGCGGGCAGCTCCTGGCCGGCGTCGGTTCGTCCTGAGCCTGTCGAAGATTGGACGGCCTGCGCGAGCACGCGCCGCGCGAAATGCGGCGCCACGCCTTCGGCCGCGGGCCATTGGCGCTGCTGCAGGCTGCTTTCGGTGAACAGCTGCAGCGCCGCGCAATCGATCTTGCGCGCCTGCAGCTTTTCGAGCAGATCGCAGGCGCGCTGCGCGACGCGCTGCGGCGCGGCATTGGGCGCGCGCACCAGCACCGCGGCAACGGCGGCTTCGCGCGCATCCAGCCCATGGGCGGCCTTGCCGAACAGCGTGCGCGCCAGCGCGTCTATGCCCACCAGCTCGCCGCGAAACGGCACCATGTTCAGATAGGCCTCGAGAATCTGGTCCTTGCGCCAGCGGCGGTCGAGCACCTGCGCGGCCACGGTCTGGCCCACCTTCTGCACCAGGGTGCGCCCGCCCGGGCCGCGGCGCCAGTCGCCGTCGACCAAGCCCGCGAGCTGCATCGTGATGGTGCTTGCGCCGCGCGTGCGCTGGTGCCACAGCCGGCCCCAGGCGGCCGACGACACCGCCGACCAGTCGACGCCGCTGTGTTCGTAGAAGCGCTGGTCCTCGCTGAGCACCAGCGCATTGCGCAGCGCCGGCGAAACATCCTGCAGCGCGACCCATTCGCCGCGGCGCACGCTGGCGTCGGTGCGCAGCCGCTGCAGCACTTCGCCCTCGCGCGACAGCACCAGCGTCTCGGAGGGACGGTGGGCAGCGCGCACTTCGTCATAGCTCGGAACGGCCCAGGCCGCGGGGGCGGCCATGCACGCCAGGCACCACAATGCCGCCGCGCGCCACGCGCGCTTGAGCTGCTCCATGGCCTCAGCCCAGCGTCAGCACGACAGGCTGGTGGTCCGATGCCTGGGTGTGGCCATCGGTCTGCCAGTCGCGCACGCGCGACTGCAGGCTGTCGCTGACCAGCATGAAGTCGCAGGCCACGGGCTCGGGCCCGTAGCGCCGATCGAACAGCTTGAACGTAGGCGGCTGGGGGTCGTCGGGGTGCAGCAGCCGCCAGCTGTCATGCCACTGGCCGGGCTGCAGTGCGCCCTCCTCGCCCGTCGCCCAGCACGCCGTGAGCGCCGCGTACTCGGCCTCCTGCGGCTCGAAGTTGAAGTCGCCGCACAGCACCGCCTGGTGCGTATGCGACTTGGTCTGGAACGGCGAGCCGTCACGGCAGTCCTGCGGCGGCGCATCGGCGACGCTGCAGGCCGCGAGGTGCAGGCCGCGCAGCGCCAGCGCCTGGGCCATGCGCTGGGCCTTGGAGTAGTACTCGAGGTGGGTGGTCATCACGCGCACCGCGCCCAGGCGCGCGTCCATCACCGTGACCACGGTGCAGATGCGGGGCATGCTGCGCACGCCGGCATCGGCCGGGTACGGCAGCGGATAGTGCTGCACCTGCAGCGCGGGCAGGCGCGTGGCGATCAGGTTGCCGAAGCGCTGGCGGCCGGTGGTCGTGAACTCATCGACCGCCGCGCCGAAGAACAGCTGCCAGCCGGGCAGCAGCTTCTGCAGCTGCGCGAGCTGGTCGCCGGGAGCGCCCTGCAGGCCCGGATAGTTGACCGCGATTTCCTGCAGGCACAGGACATCGGCGTCGGCAAGAGAACGCGCGCGTTCGATGATGCGCTGCGGGCTGACCAGGCCGTCAAGGCCACAGCACCATTGGGTGTTCCAGCTGAGGATTTTCATGCAAGCATTACACCCCAAGGCGGCAGCGGTCCAAGCCAGCAAATGCCGTCTGAGCGTCCCGGTCCCGGCGCTACTTGATGCCCGCGCGCATGAAGCTTTGCACGAACTGGCGCTGGAACAGCAGGAAGGCAATCAGCAGCGGCGCCGAGGTCATCAGCGTCGCGGCGGTGATCGTCGACCATTCGACGCCCTGCTCCACCGACGAGAACACCTGCAGGCCCACGGTGAGCGGCCGCGACTCCACGCTGTTGGTGATGATCAGCGGCCAGAGAAAATTGTTCCAGTGAAAGCTCACCGAGACCAGCGCAAACGCGGTGTAGACCGGCTTGGCCAGCGGCACATAGACGCGCCACAGCGTCTGCAGCGCGCTTGCGCCCTCGACGCGCGCGGCTTCGTCGAGCTCCCTGGGAATGCCCATGAAGGTCTGGCGCAGCAGGAAGATGGCGAACGCCGAGGCGAAGTAAGGCAGGCCTATGGCCAGCAGGCTGTCGACCAGGCCCAGCTTGGCCATGGTCTGGTAGTTCTCCACCAGCAGGATGTCGGGCATGATCATCAGCTGCACCAGCACCAGCGCAAACGCCACGTTCTTGCCGCGGAATTCATACCGCGCAAATGCATAGGCGGCCAGCGTGCTGAGCACCAGCTGCGCGGCCAGGATCATGCCCACCAGCAGCGTGGTGTTGAGGAAGTAGCGTGCAAACGGCGCGGCCTGCCAGGCATGGCGGAAGTTCTCCAGCGTCCAGGGCGCGGCGAGATCGAAGCGCGTGGAGAACTCCGCGGGGTGAAACGCCGTCCAGACCGCATAGACCAGCGGCAGTATCCACAGCAGCGCCAGCAGCCAGGCGGCAAGCGTGTCCAGCCACGAGACCGTGTACAGCGCCGGGCCCTGGCGCGGCGAATCCTTGACTGCGCTCATTTGTAATGCACCCGCTTGTCCAACACGAAAAACTGGAACAGCGCGACGCTGGCCAGCACCACCACCAGCACCACGGTGATTGCCGCCGCATAGCCCGCGTCCCAGAACTTGAAGCCGACTTCGTAGAGGTGGTAGAGCAGCAGGCTGGTCGCGTTGTCGGGGCCGCCGCGCGTCAGGATGAACACATGGTCGACCAGCCGGAACGCATTCACCACGGCGTTGACCAGCACGAACAGCGTGGTCGGCATCAGCAGCGGCCACTGCACGCGCTGGAAGTAATACCAGCGCGACGCGCCTTCTATCGCGGCCGCTTCCTTGAGGCTGGGGTTGAGCGTCTGCAGCGCCGCGAGGTAGAAGATCATGAAGAAGCCGGCCTCCTTCCAGATAGCGACCAGGGTGATGCAGGCCAGCGCCGTCGACGGGTCGCCCAGCCAGTTGTGCGACGGCAGGCCCAGCGCGCCCGTGATCTGCTCGAGCAGGCCGTATTGCGGCGTGTAGAAGAACAGCCAGATATTGGCCACGGCAATCATGGGCAGCACCGTGGGCGTGAAATACGCCATGCGCAGGAATGCGCGCCCGTGCATGCGTTCGTTGACCCACAGCGCCATCGCCAGCGCCAGGCCTATCGACAGCGGAATGGTCGCGCCCGCAAACCACAGGTTGTTGCGCACCGCCTGCCAGAACACCGGGTCATCGACCATCACCTGGTAGTTCTCCAGCCCCACCCAGTGGCCCGGCCGGCTGCCGCGCGGCGTCGAGAAGAAGCTGTCGATCAGCGTCGCCAGCGCGGGCCAGTGCGTGAACGCCACCAGCAGCGCCAGCGCCGGCAGCAGCAAGAGCCAGGCATGCAGTGCATGCTGGCTGACGGCAGCACGCGGCGCGGCGAAGTTCGTGCCCGCGGCCATGGTCTTACTGGTAGCTGCGCAGCAGGCGGTCGGCTTCGCGCTGCGCGTCCTTGAGCGCCTGGGCCGAGGTCTTGCTGCCGTTGAGCGCGGCCTGCACGGCGTCGTTGAGCAGCTTGGTCACGCGCTGGTTGTCATGCGTGGAGAACTCGGCCACCGACACCGGCAGCTGGTCACGCGCGACCAAAGCCTGCGGAAAGTCCTGTCCGTATTTCTTCAGCACCGGCGTGTCGTAGGCCGCGGGCGATACCGCCACATAGCCGGTGTCCATGCTCCACTGCGCGGCGCGCTCGGGCTGGGTCACCCATTTGATGAACTCGAACGCGGCCTGCTGCTGCGCCGGCGTCGACTTCTTGAAGATGTAGAAATTGCCGCCGCCCGTGGGCGAGCCCTTGCGCACATTGCCCGCGATCTGGCCCACGCCGAAATCGAACTTGGCATTGGCCTTGAGGTTGGTCAGATTGCCGGTCGTGGTGACGATGATCGCCGCCTTCTGCTCGATGAAGTCCTTGGGGGTGGTGCCCCACTCGACCACGCCGCTGGGGTGCACGCCGCTGCGCGCCAGATTGACCCAGTAGTCCAGCGCCTCGATGACCTTGGGATTGTCGAGCGTGACCTTGGTGCCGGTGTCGTTGGCCAGCAGCACGCCGTTGGGCGTGGTCAGCGTCTGCAGCATCCAGTAGCCAAAGCCCGTCGATGGAATCTGTATGCCGTACTGCACGACCTTGCCGCTCGCGTCCTTGCGCGTGAGCTTTTGCGCCGCCTCGCTCAGTTCCTTCCAGGTCTGGGGCGCGCGGTTCGGGTCCAGCCCGGCCTGCTTGAACAAATCCTTGTTGTAGTACATCACCACGGTGGAGCGCTGGAACGGCACGCCCCAGGTCTTGCCGCCGGTCTGGCTGTTGGCCATGAAGGCCGGGTAGAAGCTCTTGAGCCAGGCCTGGTCGTCGGCGGTCTTGACGAACTGGTCTATGGGGGCGATCGCGTCTTCGTCGATCAGCGTGAACATGTCGGTCGACAGCAGCACCGAGGTTGCTGGCGGCTTGCCCGACTTGTGCGCGGTCAGCGCCTTGACGATGGTTTCCTGGTAGGTGCCGGCGTAGATCGGCGTCACCTTGATGTTCGGGTTGGCCTTCATGAAATCGGCGGCAAAGCCGTCTATGGTCTTGGCAATCGCGCCGCCCACGGCCACGGGATAGTAGAACGGCACTTCGACCTGTGCCTGGGCCAGGGCCTGGCCGGACATGCCGATGGTGCCCATTGCGCCGGCGACGGCCAGGGTCTGGAGGAAGGTCTTGCGCTGCATGAAAGCTCCTGAAAGAAATGCAATGAATGACGGGCGCTGCCGCGGCAAGGCCCGAAAACCCGAAGGCGAAAATCAGCCGGCGCGCGTGCCCAGGCGCAGGCCGTCGGCGCCGAAGAAATGGGTGTCGTGGTCCTGCCACGCCAGGCGCACCTGCGCGCCCGTGGGCACCTGCTGCGGGCCGGGAGCGCGCACCGTGAGCACTTCGCTGCCCACCTGGCAGCGCAGCACCAGATCGGCGCCCAGATACTCCTGGCCGACCACCTGGGCGTCTATGCCGCGCTGCGCGGCGTCAACGACAGCAATCGCTTCGGGGCGCAGCCCCATGCAGCGCGCGCTGCCGCCGCCCACGCCCACGTCGCTGCCCGCGATGCGGCCATGCTCGAGCGCGATCAGATTCATTGCGGGCGTGCCGATGAAGCGCGCGGCAAAGCGGCTTGCCGGGCGGGCATACATTTCGCGCGGCGTCGCGCATTGCTCCACGCTGCCCTGGTGCAGCAGCACCACCTGGTCGGCCATGCTCATCGCTTCGGCCTGGTCATGGGTCACATAGACCACCGTGAGGCCCAGGCGCTGCTGCAGTTCGCGCAGCTCGCTGCGCATTTCCTGGCGCAGCTGGGCGTCGAGATTGGAAAGGGGTTCGTCCATCAGGCAGACCTTGGCCTGGGCGACCAGCGCGCGCCCCAGCGCCACGCGCTGCTGCTGTCCGCCGGACAGCTGGGCGGGTCGGCGATCGAGCAGGGCCGTGAGGCCCAGCAGCTCGGCGGTCTCGGCCAGGCGCTTGGCGGACTCGGCCGCAGCCACCTTGCGCACCGACAGGCCGAAGCCTATGTTCTGCGCCACCGTGAGGTGGGGAAACAGCGCATAGTTCTGGAACACCATGGCGATGCCGCGCTCGGCGGGAGGCAAGTGGCCGACTTCGCGGCCATCGATGCGCACACTGCCCGCGGTCGCGGTTTCCAGCCCCGCAATGATGCGCAGCGTGGTCGACTTGCCACAGCCCGAAGGCCCGAGAAGTACGCAGAAAGTTGCCGGTTCAATGCGCAAGTGCAGCGCGCGCAGCGCCGTTGTTGCACCCCAGGACTTTGCGACACCATCGAGTTCTATCAAGGACATGAGTGCCTAGTCTAGGCAAGTCATGTGACGGATGCGTGTCAATTTTCTAGGTGCTTGCCCTGAAGCCACGACAGTCCTGTGACGGACATCTTTGTATACCGCCGTGCCCGCCGGCCCGGGCGCTGCGTGCAAAGATGACGATGGTCACAGAACCAGCTATTCATGACGCTCGAAGCCAACGCAACTGCCGCGCCCCTGCAAGGGGGGCAGCGAGCAAGCGCCGCCGCGCAGCGAGGCTGCCGTCCCCCTCCACCGCAGGTTGAGAGGGGGAAGCCGCGTCAGCGGCTCAGGGGGTGACCTTTACGGCCCCGTTCGGCGCCTCGCCGAACATCTCGGGCGCGTACAGCGCCTCGACGCGCGTGGGCGGCAGCGCGAACTCGCCGACATTGCTCACGCGCACGCGGTAGCGCAGCTTGATGCTGCCGCGCGGCAGCCACTCGTAGTAGCCGCGCCACGACGAGAAGCTGCGCTCCTCGAACGTGGGCTGGCTGCCCTGGTCGCCGCTGTCGGTCGCGCCCTGCTGCTGGGCGATCTCGGAGTCGCGCCCCAGGCCGCTGCCCAGGATGGTCGCGCCCGCGGGAATCGGATCGGTGATCGCGACCCAGCCCATGTCGGCCGTCGAGGTGACGTCGAGCGTCACATCGAGCACCTCGCCGCGCTGGTAGCTGCCCGCGGGCAGCTGCGACGGCGTGACGCGGGTGACGGTCTTGCGCACCGTGTAGCCCGCGCTGAACGGCTTGCTCAGCGGCACCGCCGCCACCGATTGCAGGCTCAGCCAGGGCTTGCCCGCGCCTTCGTGCGTGACCGTGAGCGGGCCCGGCGCCCAGGGCAGGAACAGGCCGTTGGCGCCCGCGGCGGCGACCGGCGCGCCCACGGGGCTGGCGCCCAGAGGAACGCCCGGCACAGCACCGGGCGACGCCGCCATGCCGCGCCATTCCTTGACCACGCTTTGCGTGCCCAACTGGGCCAGCGTGCGGCCCGCGACCGGCGTGCTTTCGCGCTCGCGCGAGAACGCCTGCAGCGCCAGCACGCCCCACAGGTTGGCCGTGGTCGTGGTCCAGGCGCCACCGCGCTGGCGCGCGATCAGGCCTTGCGCCAGGCGCGGCACGTCGTCCTTCCACTCGGGCAGCGACAGCGCCGTGAGCAGCAGGCGCGCGGCATTGCTGTCGCCGCCCTGCATCTGCCACCACCAGTTGTCGTCCTTCTCGGTGCTGAACACCACCTGGCTGCCCTGGAACGACAGCCGGCTTTGCAGCAACTGCTTGGCTTCCTGCAGACGCGTATCGCGCTGCGCGGCTTCGGGCATGCGCTGCAAGATCTGCACCCAGTCCAGCAGCGCGTGCGTGGGCCATTGCGTGGGCGCGACGCGAATGCTTTCCAGCATGCGCGGCACGGCGCGGCCGTTGCGCGACAGCGCCTCGATCGCCGCGAGCTTGCGCAGCTCCAGCGCCAGCGCCTGGTCGTTGCGCGGATTGTTCAGCGGGCGTTCGAGCCGGCCTTCGACAAACGCGATCAGCGCGCTTTCCATCTGCGCGCGCAGCGCTTCGGGCAGGGCCAGGCGCGGGTCCTGGCGCGCGGCCTCGTGGCTGGCGGCCAGCAGATAGGCGGTCAGCGTGTCGCTGCCGCGGTGCGGGGCACCGGCGCGCGGCGGGAAATACGACGCCAGCCCGTTCTCGTCGAGATAGCTGGGCATCTTGGCGATCACCTGCTGCCACTGGGCGGCGTCGCCCAGGCCCAGCGCGCGGCTGCTGATCTGCTCCAGGCAGGTGTAGGCGTAGCGCAGCCACCAGTCGCGCACGCCGGTCATGCCGTCGGCCAGCTTGGGCGCGAGCGCCAGGCGCAGTCCGCCGCGGCCCGGCAGGGCGTCCGCCGGCGGCGACACCGGCAGCTGCCATGAGCCATCGATCTGCACCAGCGTCGCCTGCTGCACCGTCAGCGGCACGGCGGCCTCGATGCGCTGGCGCGTGCGAATCGCGTCGCGCGCCGGCGGCGCGCCCGGCGTCACGTCCTGGGCGTCGATTTCCCAGTCCAGGCCCGCGGCCAGGTTCTCCAGCGCGCTGCTGCCCGCGGCGTTGACCGGCACCGTGACCTCCCACGCGACTTCCTGAGAAGCACCCGCGGCCAGCGCAATGCGCTGCGCGGCCAGCGTGAGCGGCGCGGCGCGCGGCTGCACCTGGACCTGCATCGCGCGCTGGGTGGTGTTGCGCAGCGTGACCTGGGCGCGGAAGCGGTCGCCTTCGCGCACCAGCGGCGGCAGGCCGCTGATGATCTGCAGGTCCTGCGTGCTGCGGATCTTGGTGCGCCCCGTGCCGAACAGCTGCACGCCCGCATCGGCGACGGCAACGATCTCGAACGTGGTCAGCGAATCATTGAGCGGCACCGTGACGCGCGCCTGGCCCTTGGCGTCGAGCACCACGCCAGGCTGCCACAGCAGCACGCTGTCGAACAGCTCGCGCCGCGGACTGCGCCCGCCGCCGCCGCCCGCGGCAACGGCCTTGCGCCCATAGTGGCGCCGACCTATCACTTCCATCTGCGCGGTCGCGGTCTGCACGCCCCAGGCGCGGCGCGGCAGCATTGCGTCAAGCAGGTTCCAGCTGCCATTGGGCATGAGTTCGAGCAGCGCCTGGTCCACGGCAGCGAGCGCGACTTCGGCCCCGGCCGCCGGTTGCCCATTGGGCAGCTTGGCGCTGATCGTGACCTGGGCCGTGCCGCGCACCGGGTAGGTTTCGCGGTCGGCGCTGACCTGCACCGCGAGCCGGTTCGCCGCGGCGTCGACCTTGATCTCGGCCATGCCCAGACGGAATGCGGGGCGGCTCAGATCGACCAGGGCCGTAGGCGCCACATATTCGCGGCCTTCGTGCCAGAACGCATTCCACCAGGCACGCGGCGCCTGGTAGCCCCAGGTGAAGAAGCTGTACCAGGGCACTTCACGCAACCGCCCGCGCAGCGCCAGCACGCTCACGTAGACGTTGGGCCCCCAGCTCTCCTCGATCTTCAATTCGACCGTCGGGTTCTGGCCTTCGAGCTGCACCACGCGCGTGCTCAAAATGCCTTCGCGCTCCACGGCCACCAGCGCGGTCGCGTAGCGGAACGGCATGCGCACCTGCAGGCGTGCGGTCTCGCCGGGCTGGTAGCTGCGCTGCTCGCTCAGCAGTTCCATGCGGTCATGGTCTTCGCCGCCGAACCACAGCTCGCCTTGGCGCGTGACCCAGACCGAAGTCGCAGCCTGGACTTCGTTGCCCGCGCTGTCGCTGGCCGTGGCCACGAGTTCGACTTCGCCCGCCTGGGCGATCTTTGCCGTGCAGTGCAGCCGGCCCTGGGCGTCGCTCTTGCCCGAACACATCGTGCCCAGGTCCTTGAGCGTGGTCTGGTTGTCGTAGCTGTAGAAGCCGCCGACCAGCCGCTTGCGGCTGCTGGTGGTGATGCGCGCCAGCGCCTGCACCTTGAGCGCCACGCCCGCCTGGGGCTTGCCGTCCAGGCCCAGCGCCAGCGCCGAGAACTGCATTTCGCGCTCGGTCGAGACCCAGTTCTCGGCCTGTATGCCCGCGACCACGGCCGCGGGCCACAGCGTCTGCGTGCTGCGCAGCGTCTGCACTTCGCCGCTGGGGTCGGCATAGGTCGCTTCGACCAGCAGTTCGCGCGCCTGGTTGCCGCGCGGCAGCGACTGCAGCTCGACCTGGCCCGCGCCCTGGCGATTGAGCACCAGCGGCAGCGCGTCGGCGATCACCTTGGTGTCCTGCGCCGCGCTGGCCTCCTCGTCGTCGCTTTGCGCGTTGTCTGCGGCCGCGCGCGGCGGGCCGAAGTGGAAGTCGTCATAGCCCGCAAAGTCGAGCGACTTGGCGCGCACCATGGCCGAAACGCGCACCGGCAGGCCGTCGGCCGGCCCGCCCGAAAGGTAGTTGAGCTGCACTTGCACCGGCAGCTTCTCGGCGCGCACCAGCGGCTTGGCGTTGACCGGGCCGACCCGGCCTTCGAACACCGGCAGGCGGAACTCCTCGACGCGGAACGACCCGCTGGTCAGCGCGCGAAACTTGGCTCCATCCTGCGGCTCGCGCAGCTCGACCTGGTATTCGCCGAGCTTGGCGCCCGCGGGCACGGGAAAGCGGCTTTCGGCGCTCAAGCCCCCGCTGCCGGTCTCGCGCCAGACCAGGGGCTGGCGAAAGCTCTGGCCGCTGCCCAGATGGGTGATGCGCAGCTCGCTGGGACGCTGCGGCGGCAGCGCCAGGCCCTGGCCATTCTGCTGGCGCAGGAAATGCTTCATGGCCAGGGTTTCGCCGGCGCGCAGCAGCGTGCGGTCGAACACCGTGTGCGCGAGCATGTCGGCCTTCTCGCTGGAGCTGGTCGGCACATTGAAGCGCCAGGGCTCTATGCCGCGCTGCCAGTCGCTCCAGGCAAACGCCAGCTCGGGGCCGGCCGCGGTCTGGGCGCGCGCGCTGACGAAATAGGCGGCATTGCGGTAGCCGTCGCCGTGGCATTGCGGCGGCTGGGGCGACAGATCGGCAAACTGGGCGATGCCCTGGGCATTGGTCACGGCCGAGGCCAGCACTTCGCCGTTGCAGCTGGACACCTGGACCTTGGCGCCGGCAACGACCTGGCCCTTGTCGAGCGTGGTCACCCAGGCCGCGGAGTTCTCTCGGCCCAGCTTGAAATGCACGGCCAGATTCGTGACCAGCGCCGAGCTGCGCACATACATGCTGCGCTTCTCGCCATAGCGTTCATCGAGCAGCGCCGCGCCCAGCAGCGGCGAGGCGATCTCGACCACATGGAATCCGGGTGTCAAGGGAATGCCCACGACTTCAAACGGCCGCGGATCGCCGGCCTGGGCCGCGGGCAGCGACATGGCCTTGACGTTGGACTGGCCGGCAAGCAGCGACAGCATGCGCGTCTGCACGCTCTGGCGCTGATCGGGGTCTATCACCGGCGGCAGCGCGCCCTGCACGTCGCGCCGCGCCTGGGCACGCGTGACCTGGTCGCGTTCATAGTTCTGCAGCTTGCGCAGCCAGGCAATGATGTCGGCATCGGTGCGCGGCTCGAGCAGGCTGACCTCGCTGCCCGGCTGCAGTTGCTGGCCTTTCAGCGCGGCTTCGACCTTGCGCACCGTCACGGGCAGCAGCGCCGGGCCCTGGGGGCCTTCGGCAAAGCGCTCCACGATGCCGAACGGAGAAGCCGCGAACTTGACCAACGGCGGCATGTCGCCCGTGGCCACCGTGAGCGGAAAGGATGCGGCATTGCGCAGCGTGCGCCCGGCCGCGTCCTTGAAATCCTTGGGCAGCTGCAGCTGGTAGCTGGTCTGAGCCGCCAGGCCTTCGAAGCGCAAGCCGTCGACCAGCCCCTGAGGGTCGGGGCGCACAGAAGGGTCGTCGCCTTCGTCGATCACCGGCTTGAGCGTCGTGCCGCCGCCCTGCAGGCGTACCGCTTCAGCCAGCGCGCGCGACACGGGCGCGTTGAACGACAGCCGTATCGGCCGTATCGGCAGGCAGGCGGCCTGGGCGTTCTCGCGCTCGCAGCGCATCTCGGCCGAGAACGGTTCACGCACGCTGTACGCGAACTCCTGCGCATTGCGCGTGGCCACGCCGCTGGGCGTGGCGACACCGCTGCCCAGCACCAGACGCAGCTTGGCGCCGGGCGTGAGCGTGCGATTGCAGGCCAGCGTGGCGTACTGCAGCGGCGCGGCCGCGGCCGGCTTGTCCCAGCCGCGCATCTTGAGCAACGCCTGGCGCTCGTCGCCGTCGATCCAGCGCAGCGGAATGCGCTCGCCCACGCCTTCGAGCGCGCAATAGCCGTTGGCCAGCAGCGTCTCGCGTGCCACCGGGCCGTTGAAGCGCAGCACGAAGAACTGCGACTCGTCGATGGCTTCATAAGTGGGCGGAAGGATGGAAACCGCCTGCGGGCCGCCGGTGCTGAACTGGTAGCGGGTGGTACCCGACAACACCTGGCCCGTGGGCGACTTCAGGCCGGCGAGCAGCTGCGCCGTGCAGCGCACGCCCGGCGGCAAGGGCTTGGAAAAATCAAACACCCATTCGCGCTCGCTGGTCCAGCGGCCCGTGCCGGCCGCGGCCGAGGCGTCGCTGCATGACAGCTGCAGCGGCGCCGCGGCCTTGGGGTCGCCAAAGCGCACCGCGGCGCTGTCGAACTGCACGCGCACCTGCGCCACCTGCGCAACTTCGCCTTGCGGGTTGAATTGCCCCACGGCCAACGCCAGCGCATTGCCGGCCCACAGCGCCAGCGCGGCGCCTGTCCAATGTTTTATTCCCACGTCTTACCCTCTCGATCCGGCCGGGCCGGTGCTGCCTGGGCCGCTCGATGGCGGCTTTTTGCGGCGTATCGGCCGATCATGGGTGGGCCGGAGCGCTTTGCCAAAAAAAACCCCACAGAAATTGCGGGGCTTTTCGTTCAGTGCAGGACGCTTATTGCGGCTGGTAGCCGCTGTTGCGGATGATGGCCGTCCAGGCCCGCGTATAGGCCTGCTCGCGCTGCGCGAGCTGCTGCGGCGACATATGGCCTACGGTCAGGCCCAGCGCCACGAGTTGTTCATGGACTTGCGGTATCTGCAACACCTTGGCGGTCGCGGCCGAGAAGCGCTCGATGAACGCCGTGGGCGTGCCCTTGGGCGCATAGAAGCCGTAGTACGGCATGTCTTCATAACCCTTGACGCCCTGCTCGGCCAGCGTCGGCACATCGGGCATGGACGCCTGGCGCCGGTCGCCCAGCACCGCGATCACGCGCATCTTGCCCGCGCGCTGGTGCTCGATGAAGTCCTGCACCGCGGCAATGCCCGCAGGAATCTGGTTGCCCAGCATGTCGGCCAGCATGGGCGCGCTGCCGCGATACGGCGCGGCCACGAGATCGAGCTGGAAGCGGCTCGACAGCTGCTTGACCAGGAACTCGGGCGTGGACGCGGGCGCGGGAATGCCCACGGCGCTCTTGCCGCCCTGCTGGCGCACCCACTGCACGTATTCGGCAAGGTTCTTTGCCGGCGTCTGGCTGGACACCGCGAGCGCGTTGACGAAGGTGGCAATGCCGGTCACGGGAACGAAGTCCTGGGCCGGGTCGAAACCGGGCTTTCTGACGACCTGGGGCAGGATGGAAATCGTGTGATCGTGCGTCAGGAACAGCGTGTGGCCGTCGGCCGGCGCCGCCTTGAGCTGCTGGGCCGCGATCTGTCCGCCCGCGCCCGGGCGGTTGTCGACCAGCACCGTGGTGCCCAGTTCATCGCGCAGCTTCTCGGCCAGCAGGCGCGCGATCGCGTCCGTGCCGCCGCCCGGCGGAAAGCCCACGAGAATGCGGATCGGCTGGGGATCGGCCGCATGGGCGCTGGCGCCCCAGGCCACCACGGACGACACCACGGCGGCATGGGACAGAAGTCGGCGACGTGAAAGACGCATGAAGGATCACTCCAGTGGAATCAGAAGAACGCCGGCGCGGCCGCGGCCGCGCGCGGCTGGATTTACGCCAGACGTGCCTTGTGCAGCGCCAGCTGGGCGCGCACCTGGGCCGGCGCCGTGCCGCCCAGCGTGTTGCGCGCATTGAGCGAACCGCGCAGGCTCAGGCACTCGAACACGTCCTGCTCGATCTGCGGGTGAAAGCCCTGCAGCGTCGCCAGCGGCAGCTCGGACAGGTCCACGCCTTCGGTGATCGCGGCCTTGACCGCATGCGCGACGGTCTCGTGCGCGTCGCGGAACGGCAGGCCCTTCTTGACCAGATAATCGGCCAGATCGGTGGCCGTCGCATAGCCCTTGAGCGCCGCGCGCTCCATCGCTTCGGCGTTCACGCCTATACCGCCTTCCTTGACGCCCGTGGCCGGGTTGAGCTGGCCGCCGACCATTTCGCTGAAGATGCGCAGCGTGTCCTTGAGCGTGTCGACGGTGTCGAACAGCGGCTCCTTGTCTTCCTGGTTGTCCTTGTTGTAGGCCAGGGGCTGGCCCTTCATCAGCGTGATCAGACCCATCAGGTGGCCGACCACGCGGCCGGTCTTGCCGCGCGCCAGTTCGGGCACGTCGGGGTTCTTCTTCTGCGGCATGATCGACGAGCCCGTAGTGAAGCGGTCGGCAATCTTGATGAAGCCGAAGTTCTGGCTCATCCACAGGATCAGCTCTTCGGAGAAGCGGCTGATGTGCACCATGCACAGCGCGGCGGCGGCGCTGAACTCGATCGCGAAGTCGCGGTCGCTCACCGCGTCCAGGCTGTTCTGGCACACGCCTTCCATGCCCAGGCTGCGCGCCACGCGTTCGCGGTCCAGCGGGTAGGTGGTGCCGGCCAGCGCGGCAGAGCCCAGCGGCAGCACGTTGACGCGGCGGCGCACGTCGGCCATGCGCTCGGCGTCGCGCTTGAACATCTCGACATAGGCCAGCAGATGGTGGCCGAAGCTCACGGGCTGGGCCACCTGCAGGTGGGTGAAGCCCGGAAGTATCACTTCGACATGGCGCTCGGCGGTTTCGACCAGCGACTTCTGCAGCTCGCCGAGCAGTCCGCTGATCACGTCGATCTCGCCGCGCAGCCACAGGCGCACGTCGGTCGCGACCTGGTCGTTGCGGCTGCGGCCGGTGTGCAGGCGCTTGCCCGCGTCGCCGACCAATTGCGTCAGGCGCGCTTCGATGTTCAGATGCACGTCTTCGAGATCGAGCTTCCATTCAAAGCCGCCGGCTTCGATCTCGGCCGTGATCTGGGCCATGCCCTTTTCAATGGACGCATGGTCTTCGGCGGAAATGATGCCCTGGGCGGACAGCATTTCCGCATGCGCCAGGCTGCCCATGATGTCGGCTTGCCACAGGCGCTTGTCGAAGAACACGCTCGAGGTGTAGCGCTTGACGAGGTCGCTCATGGGCTCGGAGAACAACGCCGACCATGCCTGGGCCTTGGTATCGAGCTGATTGTGGGAAGGTTGCGTGCTGGAGTTGTTGGACATGGACGGGCAATAATCAGAGGGTTCAGGACAGCCGGAACAACCGGATGCCGCAATGCAAGATATGCAAATTTTATCGACCCCGGCCGGATCCGACGAATCCGGTGCTGTACTAGCCCCCACGGCCGGTGCGGCGCAGCGCGTTCTGGTGTTCGATGCCTGTCATGTCGGCGTGGTGCTGCGGGCCGTGTTGTTCGTGCAGAGCGTGGTCGCGACGGCCGCGCTTTTCGGCGCCGGCAACGCGCTCGAATGGCTGGCCGGCATGGCGCTGGTCACCAGCGGCACGCTGCCCGCAACGCTGCTGTGGCTGGTCGTTGCCTGCGGCATGAAGCGCCTGCTGCAGCGCCTGCCCCGGCAGGCCCAGGTCCTCGCCGGCATGGGGCTGGGAACGCTGTGCGGCCTCTATGCCTGTGCCATGCTGTGGCTGGTCGATGACGCGCCGGCCTCGTTCTGGCTGGCCAGCGCGGCCTCGGGCGCGCTGCTGTCGGCGCTGCTGGTGACCGCGCTGCAGCTGCGCGCGCGCGCGCGCGCACCGGCCGCGACCACGGCGCGGCTGGCCGAACTGCAGTCGCGCATACGCCCGCATTTCCTGTTCAACACGCTCAACAGCGCCATTGCGCTGGTGCGCGCCGAGCCGGCCCAGGCCGAAGCCTTGCTGGAAGACCTCAGCGACCTGTTCCGCTGCGCGCTGGCCGAACCCCGCGCCAGCACCACGCTGGCCGAGGAAATCGCCTTGGCGCGGCAATATCTCGCCATCGAGCAGGTGCGCTTTGGCGCAAGACTGCGCGCGCACTGGCAACTCGACCCCGCGGCGGGCGGCGCGCGGCTGCCGCCGCTGCTGCTGCAGCCGCTGGTGGAAAATGCGATACGCCACGGTGTGGAGCCCAGCCCCGACGGCGGCAGCCTGGAGTTGACCACGCGGCTGCACCGCGGCCGTGTCGAGATCACCCTGGTCAACAGCCTGCCGCCGGCCTCGGCCCGGTCCACGCCCGGCCATGGCATGGCGCTGCGCAATGTGCGCGAGCGCCTGTCGCTGCTGCACGATCTGCAGGCCGACTTCAGCGCCGGCAGCCACCAGGGCCGCTACCGCGTGCGTATCATCCTGCCGCTGGAGGACGTGGCATGAATCGCCCCTTGCACATTCTGTTGGTCGATGACGAAGCGCTGGCGCGCAGCCGGCTGCGTACGCTGCTGGCGGACGCCGCGCGCAGCGACCCGGCGCTGCCGCCGCTGGTCGTGCATGAAGCCGCGGACAGCGCCCAGGCCTGGGCGCTGCTCGACGCGCCCGATTGCGCGATCGAGCTGCTGCTGCTCGACATCCACATGCCGGGCCAGGACGGGCTGTCTCTGGCCGAACGCCTGCGCGGCCTGGCCCAGCCGCCCGCGCTGGTGTTCGTCACCGCGAACAGCCAGCATGCGGTCGATGCCTTCGAGCTCGATGCGCTCGACTACCTGACCAAGCCCGTGCGCCTCGCGCGACTGCAGCAGATGCTGGCCAAGCTGCTGCGCCAGCGGCTGCCCGCGGCCGCCGCGCAGGAAAGCCCGGGCACGCTGCTGATCCAGGACCGCGGCCGCACCGAACGCGTGCCGCTGGCCGAAGTGGTCTATTTCAAGGCCGAGCTCAAATACGTGACCGTGCGCACGGCCGAACACAGCTACATCCTCGACAGCGCGCTGGGCGAACTCGAAACGCGCCATGCCGCGCAGTTCCTGCGCATACACCGCAACGCGCTGGTCGCGCGCCGCGCGCTGCGCGCGCTGGAAAAGCACCATGACGCCGAGGAAGGCGATGGCTGGGCCGTGCGCCTGGACGGCATAGACGAGCCGCTGGCGGTCTCGCGCCGCCAGCTGCCCGGCGTGCGCGCGGCGCTGCGCGATCAGCCCGAGCCGTCAGTGTGAGTGCGCCAGGCCGCTGACCAGCGTCACCAGCACCATGCCCGCAACGAGCCAGGCGATCTGCGCGAAGGTCTCGCGCGCCGTGAGGCGCTTTTGCAGTTGGGGAATCAGATCGGCCAGCGCCACATAGACAAAGCTGCTCGACGCCAGCACGAGGAAATACGGCAGCCAGTCCTGCAGCTGACCGACGAGAAAGTAGCCCGCGATGCCGCCCAGCGCCGTCACCGCGCCCGCCAGCGAAACCTTGACCAGCGCCACGCGCCGGTTGCCGCTCGCATGGCGCAGCACCACCAGATCACCGATATGGTGGGGCACTTCATGCGCCAGCACCGAGGCCGCGGCAATCAGGCCCAGGCGCATGTCGGCCAGAAATGCCGAGGCGATCAGCACGCCGTCGCCAAAGCAATGCACGCTGTCGCCCGTGAGCACCGCCCAGCCGCCCGTCGCCTTGCCATGATCATGGCCATCGTGGCCATGCGCGTGACCATGCCCGTGGCTCGGATGGTTGTCATGCCCATGGCCATGCTCGTGGCCGTGGTGCCAGAGTTCGGCCTTGTCGAGCAGGAAGAAGAAGACCACGCCGATCAGCAGCGTGAGGAACAGGTCGTGCGCGCTGGCCTCGCTCTCGAACGCTTCGGGCAGCAGATGCATGAAGGCCGTCGCCAGCAAGGCCCCCGCAGCCAGGCTCAGCAGGCGCTGGGGCATCATGCCGCCGTTGTTGGAGGACACGCCCACGCGCATGAGCAATGCAGCGACCCACACGCTGCCAATGCCCGCGGCCAAGGTGGCCAAAATGATTGCTGCCAAAGTCATAGCTGTTTTTGCTTTTCTTGATGGGCCACAAAGGCCGATCCCGCTGATTTTCGCAGAAGACGCATGCCGCCGTTGGCGGCAATGCAAAACGGCGCTCGACTATGGCGCTTGATGCCGTCCTCCCCACGTTCGTCCTGAGCTTGTCGAAGGATGAACGACCGGCCCTCAAGCCATCGTGCAGCCTCGCCGCAGGCATGCCACGCTCCCTGAAACGCCCTTCGATGGCGCCGCCGAGGCAGGCTCAGGGCGAACGGTCGTCGGGATTTCGAGCGCGTTGCTCGGAATCCCACCCGTGCCAGCTTCAATGCGCCTGGTCCCAGTTGGGCCCCACGCCCACTTCGGCCAGCAGCGGCACCTTCAACTCGGCCACGCCCGCCATCAGGCGCGGAATCTCGCTGCGTATCCAGCCCTCATCGCCCGCGGGCAGCTCGAACACCAGTTCATCGTGCACCTGCATGATGACCTTGATGTCGGGCTTGTGCGCGTCGAGCTCGGCCTGCACCGCGACCATGGCCATCTTGATCAGATCGGCGGCCGTGCCCTGCATGGGCGCGTTGATCGCCTGGCGTTCTGCGGCCTTCTTGCGCGGGCCGTTGCCGCCGTTGATGTCGGGCAGGTACAGGCGCCGGCCGAGCACGGTCTCGACATAGCCATGGGCGCGCGCGAACTCCACGGTCTCGTCCATGTAGCGCTTGACGCCGGGATAGCGCTGGAAATAGCGGTCGATATAGGCCGCCGCGGCCTTGGTCTCTATGCCCAGGTTCTTGGCCAGGCCGAAACTGCTCATGCCGTAGATCAGGCCGAAGTTGATCACCTTGGCATAGCGGCGCTGCTCGCTGCTGACCTGGTCGACTTCAACGGCGAACACTTCGGCGGCGGTCGCACGGTGCACGTCGCGGCCGTCCTGGAAAGCCTTGAGCAGCGACTCGTCGCCCGACAGGTGGGCCATGATGCGCAGCTCGATCTGCGAATAGTCGGCGCTGGCGATCACGCGGCCCGCGGGCGCGATGAAGGCCTCGCGCACGCGCCGGCCTTCGGGCGTGCGGATGGGAATGTTCTGCAGGTTGGGGTCGTTGCTCGACAGCCGGCCGGTCACGGCCACGGCCTGGGCGTAATGCGTGTGCACGCGGCCCGTGGCCGGCAGCGCGAGCTGGGCCAGCTTGTCGGTGTAGGTGCCCTTGAGCTTGGACAGGCTGCGGTGCTCCAGCAGCTTGGCCGGCAGCGGGTAATCGGCGGCAAGCTTCTCCAGCACTTCCTCGTCGGTGCTGCGCGCGCCGGTCGCGGTCTTCTTGACCACGGGCATGCCCAGCTTGTCGAAGAAGATCTCGCCCAGCTGCTTGGGGCTGGCCAGGTTGAACGGCTGGCCCGCGATCTCATAGGCTTCGTTTTCGAGCTGCACTATGCGCTGGCCCAGCTCGTTGCTCTGCTTGGCCAGCGTCGCAGCATCGATCAGCACCCCATTGCGCTCTATGCGGAACAGCGCTTCGCTGGTCTGCAGTTCGAGGTCATAGACGGCGCGCAGCGCGGCCTCGGCCTCGAGCTGGGGCCACAGCACGCGGTGCACGTCCAGCGTCTGGTCCGAGTCCTCGCACGAGTAGGCTGCGGCCTTGTCGACCGGCACCTGGGCAAACGGAATCTGGTGCACGCCCTTGCCGCACAGATCTTCGTAGCTCGTACCGCTGCGCCCGGTATGGCGCAGCGCCAGGCTGGACAGCCCGTGCGGGCGGTGCACTTCGAGCACATAGCTTTGCAGCATGGTGTCGTGCGCATAGCCCTGCACCTGGATGCCATGGTTGGCAAACACATGGCGGTCGTACTTGACGTGCTGGCCGAGCTTGGGCCGCTGGGCATTCTCGAGCCAGGGCTTGAGGCGGGCGAGCACTTCGTCGAACGGCAGCTGCTCGGGAACGTCCAGGCCCGCGTGGCGCAGTGGAATATAGGCCGCGGCGCCGGGCTCGACGCTGAAGCTGATGCCCACGATCTCGGCGCGCATCTCGTCGAGCGAGGTGGTTTCGGTGTCCAGCGCCGTGAGCGGCGCGGCCTCGATCTTTGCCAGCCAGGCATCGAAGCTGGCCCAGGTCAGGATCACGTCGTAGTCGACGCTGCGCTGTTGCGCGGCTTGCGCTTCCTCGGTGGCCTCGGCGGATTCCTGCTGCTCGGCAAACATGTCGCCCGTGTCCTGGTCGGCGCGCGGCTTGGCGGCTTTCGCTTTCGCCTTGGGCTCTTCCGCTGCGGCTTCGGCCTGGTTTTCCAGCGCCATCGCCAGACCCTTGAAGCCGTACTCGAGGTAGAAGTCGCGCAGCGCCTTGTTCTCGGGCGCGCGCCAGGCCAGGCCGTCGAGCGACGGCAGGCCGACCACTTCCTCGACCAGATCGCAATCGGTCTTGATGGTCACCAGCTGGCGGCCCGTGGGCAGCCAGGCCAGGCTGCCCCGCAGGTTCTGGCCGGCCACGCCCTTGATCTCGTCGGCGCGCGCGAGCAAGGCGTCGAGCGAGCCATATTCATTGAGCCACTTGGCCGCGGTCTTGGGGCCGACCTTGGGCACGCCGGGAACGTTGTCCACGGTATCGCCGACCAGCGTCTGGAAATCGACCATCAGCGACGGCGGCACGCCGAACTCGGCGGTGACGCCGGCGACATCGCGCACCTTGCCGTTCATGGTGTCGATGATGGTGATGTGCTCGTCGACCAGCTGGCTCAGATCCTTGTCGCCGCTGGAGACCACCACGCGCACGCCCTGGCGCGATGCGACCTGGGCCAGCGTGCCTATCACGTCGTCGGCCTCGACGCCCTTGATGGCCAGCACGGGCCAGCCGAGCATGCGCACCACGGCATGGATGGGCTCGATCTGCGCGCGCAGGTCGTCGGGCATGGGCGAGCGCTGGGCCTTGTACTCGGGGTAGAGCGCGTCACGGAAGGTCGGACCGCTGGTGTCGAAGATGCAGACCGCGTAATCGGCAGGCACTTCCCTCTTGAGGGACTGCAGCATGTTGATCATGCCGCGGATCGCGCCGGTGGCGGGACTCGTCGGGTCGCCGGGCCGGGCCCGCAGATCGGGCATGGCGTGGTAGGCGCGGTACAGATAGCTGGAGCCATCGACCAGCACCAATGTCTTGGAATTGCTCATGCCAGGATTGTGCACGGCGCGGCCCGGCCTGCGCGCTGGATTTCCCCACGGGATCAATTGAACACAGGCTCTACAATCACCCCATGCGCGCCGCCCCACTTCTCCTCCTCCTCAGCCTGGCTGCCAGCCCGTTGCTGGCCCAGAATCCGCCTGGCACTGCCGTCCAGGCCGCTACTGACGCGGCCGAACCGCGTACCGCCCCCCAGGGCGACAAGAACAACCAGCGCGTGGAACGTATCCGCGTCGAGGACGAGGGCAGCCGCGTCGACGAAGTGCGCATCGGCGGCCAGACCCGCAGCATCACCGTGACCCCCAAGGTCAGCGACATGCCCGCCTACGAAGTGCAACCCAGCGAAGGCGTGCGCAACCGCAGCCGCAGCAGCTCGGACACCACGGGCCCGCGGGTGTGGAACATCCGCAAGTTCTGAGCTTCCCAGCGCTCCCCCCTTTCTTCCTCTTCTTTCCTGCGCCGCCCTCGGGGCGCGCTTCTCGCCATGGCCGTTTTTACCGAAGTCTCCGAAAAAGAGGCGCGCGACCTGCTGCGCCACCTGCCGCTGGGAACCTTCCAGAGCCTGCGCGGCATTCAGGGCGGTATTGAAAATACCAACTACTTCCTGACGACCGACCAGGGCGAATGGGTGCTGACGCTGTTCGAACGGCTCACGGCCGAACAGCTGCCGTTCTATCTGCACCTGATGAAGCATCTCGCGCACGCCGGCATTCCCGTGCCCGACCCGCAGGCGCACAAGCAAAGCGGCGACATCCTGCTGCGCGTGTGCGGCAAGCCCGCGGCTGTGGTCAATCGCCTGCGCGGCAGCAGCCAGCTCGCTCCCGCGCCCGTGCACTGCGCGGCCGTCGGCGACATGCTCGCGCGCATGCATCTCGCGGGCCGCGACTTCGAGCGCCAGCAGCCCAATCTGCGCGGCCTTGCCTGGTGGAACGAAACCGCTCCCGTGGTCATGCCCCATCTGGACAGCGGCCTGGTCGACCTGCTGCAGTCCGAACTCGCCTTCCAGAACCATGTCGCAGCTTCGTCGCAGTACGCCGCGCTGCCGCGCGGCCCGGTGCATGCCGACCTGTTCCGCGACAACGTGATGTTCGAGGGCGAGCAGCTCACGGGCTTCTTCGACTTCTATTTCGCGGGCGTGGACAGCTGGCTGTTCGACCTCGCGGTCTGTCTCAACGACTGGTGCATAGACCACGCCACGGGAGCGCACGACGCGCCGCGCGCCCAGGCCATGCTCGCCGCCTACCAGCGCGTGCGCCCGCTCACGGGCGCCGAGCGCCAGCTGCTCAACGCACAGCTGCGCGCCGGTGCGCTGCGCTTCTGGATTTCGCGCCTGTGGGACTTCTACCTGCCGCGTGAAGCCGCGATGCTCACGCCGCACGACCCGCGCCATTTCGAGCGCGTGCTGCGCCAGCGCATTGCCGCGCCAGTGCAACTGACATGAGGCCGGCCGCGGTACACGCGGTGCAGCAAAAACGGCGCTGAAGACAAGCAGCTGGACTACAGAATCAAAGACTATTGAAATCTATATTTCGATAGTTTTTAACTCAATCCACTGCTTTTCTTCCTTTGCGCCTGCGCGTTCCCCCCGGACATCATCCGCCGGAACGCGTCATCCAAGGCAGGCAAGCGGTTCATCCTGCCATGGACATCGAAATCGTTCCCGCGCGCAGCAGCTTTCAGTGGCTTGGGCTGGGTTTCAGGACCTTCTGCCGCCGGCCCCTGGCCTTTGTGCTGCTCCCCATACTGCTGAGCTTCCCGCTGGCCATCTGCTATCTGCTGGCCAGCCCCAGTCCCGTCATCGAGACGGTGCTCTATAACGCCGTCCTGCCGTTTCACAGCCTGATGACGATGATCGTCGCGTCCCAGGCATTTTCCGGCACCACATCGCTGCCGGCGCTGATCGTCCTGACGCTGCGAGCCTTTCGCACGCACCTGCGCGCATTGATCACGCTGGGCGCGGTGCATGCGCTGGCCCTTTGCTGCATCGTGGCAATGGTGTCGCTGGTCCAGGACCGCGGCTTCGCGCTGGAGCATCTGCCCATGGCCCTGCAGCTATCCCCTGGAGGCGAGTCCGGTCCCGCGCAGGTGGACATCATCAAGCTGCTGGCGATCGTGCCGCAAGTGCTGTTCGGCTTTGCTCCGGCGCTGGTCTACTGGTACAGCGCCACGCCGGGCCAGGCCATTTTCCTCAGCGCCGCAGCCTACCTGCGCAACTGGCGTGCGTTTCTGCTGTTCGGCGTGATACGTACCGTCCTGGTCGCCGGTCCGCTGCTGGGGGTCATGCTGATCCTGGCCTTTTTGCCCGCAACCGCCAGCGCGGCGAATGCCGCGCTCATCGAAGGCGCGGCCGGGGTCATCACGATTCCGGCCGTCATCCTTTCCATCTCCCAGCTGTTTTCCTTTCGCGACTGCTTTGCGCCCCGGCGCACCTGGTTTTCCAGCCTGCCGCGCCTGCAGTGCAGCACAAAGCAATTGTAATTTTCAAAATTAAAACTATAATCGATAGCTTAAGACTATCAATGTTGAATGCGCTTGGGCTTTTATCAACGGTTCACGGCACGCAACTCCACATCTGCAACTGCCATGAATTTCTCCATTGCGCCTGCGCATGCCAGCCTTCAATGGCTGGGACTCGCTCTTCAGACCATTTTCCGCAATCCCCTGGCCTTCGTGCTGCTGGCCGGGCTGCTGCGCATCTGCCATGTGCTGCTGTGCCGCATTCCCTTTGTCGGAACTCCGCTGTCGGCCGCCATCGAACCCATCACCGCCTTGATCATGCTGATCGTGGTGGCGCGGGCCTCCAGCGGCCACAGGTCAACGTCCGCCCTGCTGTGGTCCGGATTGCGCGCGTTCCGCGGGCCGCTGCGCGGTCTGCTCGCGTTGAGCGCGGTGCAGCTCGTTGTTTTCCTGCTCACGCTGATGCTGCTGTCCGCGCTCTTCGACCAGGGCTTTGCCTATCGTCATCTGCAGGGCCACCATGGGCTCTTGGACGGCGAGCGGCATGAACGGATGCTCGCGTGGCTGGACATGCTGGTACTGCCACCGGCCGCGTTGCTGGCTTTCGCTCCCGCGCTGGTGCACTGGCACGGCCTCGGCCCCCTGCAGGCCATGCGGTCCAGCGCCGCGGCTTGCCTGCGCAACTGTCGCGCCATTCTGCAGCTGATCCTGGTCCAGGCAGTCGTCGGCCAGTTGCTCATCAGGCTGCTGACATGGCTGATGGAATCCATGCCGGCGACAAGCGAATTTGCACTGCAGGCACTTGCCGACAGCCTGGTCTTCCTTTCCTCCGCCATCTTCAGTATTTCCTGGTTCTTTGCCTTTCGCACGCTGTTCTCGGGCGCAAGGCCTGCCCCCGCTGCGCCACCAGGCAACCGACTGCCCTGCGAGTCCCGCGCCGTCCCCGCCCGCAACGGCTTGCGCTGGCTGCAGATGGGCTTCAAGACCTTCAGGCGCCAGCCGCTGGTGCTGGGCCTGGGCATGATCGCCTCAATGCTCATCGTTTTCTTGCCGTTTGCCATGCTGCTGGCAATGGTCGTCACGGCCCAGGCCGACAGAGGCGCCCAGCCCCTGCGCGCCGTGCTGCAAGCCGCCGGGCGCGCATTGCGCCAGGAGTTCTGGCGGCTGCTGCGGCTGGGCGCGCTGTACGTGGGAATCAGTTGGCTCTTTCTGAGCGTCACCTTCGTGGTGGGGATCAGGGTCGCTGCACCCCTGTCGGCGATGGCGGCCCAGGCCGACGCGCACATTGCGCTGGCCATGCTCATGGTCGCGGCCGCTGTTCTCATTGGGTTGGCGACGCTGCAGTTCTGGCATGCCCCCGGGCTGATCCACTGGCAGCGCCTGTCCCCGCTGCAGGCACTCAGGTGCAGCAGCCATGCGGTGCGACTCAACTGGCGCGCGTTTTCCTTGTTCTTTGTGCTGTGGGGGCTCATCTATGCCGTCTTCGGCACGGCCCTGATCATGCTGATCCGGCTGCCCGCACCCGGGAGCTTCGCGTTCACGGCAATCTCCACGCAGTTCGGGATCTGCGTGATACATCTATTGAATGTCATCTTCATGTCGTGCATCTATTTCAGTTTTCGCGACTGTTTTGCCTTGCCCGACAGCGCCGATTCGCGCGCCGACTGAGATTCGGCCTGCCGGCGCCGCGCGCAGCAAGCTGCCCTTGTCTTCAGCGGTCAAAAAAGCCTGCGGTACAGTAACGCCATCGGCGCCCGAAAGCGCCCGTTACTGCTTGCCCAGGACTTTGACTGCTTCATGAAACTCCAGATCGTTCCCGCCCGCACAGGTGTCCAGTGGGTCAAACTCGGCGTCCAGACTTTCTGGCGCCAACCCCTGGCCCTGGCCGCGATTTTTATTCTGGCCATTGTCGGCATGTCGCTGATCAGCATCGTGCCGTTGATCGGCCCCGCGCTGGCGCTGGCGCTGCTGCCCGCGACCTCGCTGGCGATGATGGTCGCGGCCGCCGAAGCCACCCAGGGCCGCTTTCCCACGCCGGCGCTGCTGCTGGTCGCGTTTCGCACCGGCCGCCAGCGCCTGAACGCCATGGTCACGCTGGGCCTGCTGTACGCCGTGGGCTTTCTCGCGATCATGGGGCTGTCGGCCTTGATCGATGGCGGCACGTTCGCCGAGGTCTATCTGGGCAGCGAGCCGATGACGCGCGAGATCGCCGAGGACCCCGCGTTCCAGTCAGCGATGTGGCTGTCGATGGCGCTGTACATCCCGCTGTCGCTGATGTTCTGGCACGCGCCCGGATTGATCCACTGGCATGGCATTCCGCCCGCCAAGGCGCTGTTTTTCAGCCTGGTGGCCTGCATGCGCAACTGGCGCGCCTATCTGGTCTTCTGCCTGGCCTGGATGGTCTTCTTCATGGCCTGCGGCATCGTGCTGGCGCTGGTCACCGGCATTCTCGCGAGCCTGATCGGCGGCATGGCCGCCGGCATCATGGCGGGCGCTGCCATGATCCTGGCGGCGATGTTCTTCACCTCGGTGGTGTTCACGTTCCGCGACAGCTTTTCCGCGCCCGATCCCTCGGACGCGACCGATCCCGAACTGCATGAAGCCTGAGCGCCTCGCGGTCGCCCTTCGAGCCCCATGAAAAAAACGCCCCGAGGGGCGTTTTTTACTGGGGAATCGCTTCGCCGCGTGGACTGGGCGAAACCGCCTCAGACGCCGACGGGCTTGCCGTCTACGCGCTGGATCACCACCGTCGACGAGCGCGGGCGCACCGTGCCGCTGGCCAGCACCGTGGCGTCGGTCGTGTCGTACGCAGGCCAGTTGCCTGGATGCTGGATGTTCAGGAAGATGCTGGTGTTGTCGGGCGAGAACGCAACGCCTGTCACTTCGGCTTCGTTGGGGCCGACGAAGAAGCGGCGCAGTTCGGCCTGGTTGCTGGCATTGATCACCGGACCCGTGCCCGTGCTGGCCGACATGGGCTTGGGAATCACGGCCAGCATCTGGTCGTTGGTCGCCTTGGCCACGTCGTTGTTGCGGCCGCCGTCCAGGCCGTTGTCGGTCTGGATCCACATGATGCCGCGGCTGTCGAACGACATGCCGTCCGGGCTGGCGAGCTGGTTCACCGCGGTCAGCGACGAACGGTTGGTGTCGGCATTCGCGCCCGCGGCCGCGCCGAAGACGAAGATGTCCCAGCGGAAGGCGTTCGAGCCGCTGGCATCGTGCCAACGGATGATGTGGCCGTTGGCATTGTTCAGGCGCGGGTTGGCGCCGTTGGTGCCGGTGGTCGCATTGCGGCTGGTGTTGTTGGTCAGCGTCAGGTAGACATCGCCATTGGTCGGGTGTACCGCAGTCCACTCGGGGCGGTCCATGGGCGTGGCACCGACGAAGTCGGCCGCACCGCGGGTGTTGATCAGGATCGCCTCCAGGCTGCCGAACTCGGCGCCCAGCGTCTTGCCGCCCTTGCCGACGGTGTTCGGTGCCAGTGCCAGCCACTCGCCCGAGCCGTTGTCGTTGAAGCGCGCGACATACAGCGTGCCCTTGTCGAGGTACTTGGCGCCCACGGCCAGGCGGTCGCTGCGCGTGGCGTCCTTGGGATCCCAGACGGCTTCGGAGACAAAACGGTAGACGTATTCAAAGCGCGAGTCGTCACCGCAGTAGAACGCCAGCGGCTGGCCGGCCACGGGGTTGCCATAGGCCGCGCCTTCGTGCGCAAAGCGGCCCATCGCCGTGCGCTTGGTGGCGATGCTCGAAGGATCGTAGGGATCGATTTCGACCAGGTAGCCGAAGCCGTTGACTTCGTTGCGCCAGTCGGACAGGGCATCCGCGCCGCTGGCCGTGACGTTGAAGCGCGCGAACTCGCCGTTGACTTCGGTGGCGTCGCCGGCAGCGGTTTCCCACTCGTAGCGGCCCTTGGTGCTGGACACGCCAACGCGCTTCTGGTGCGCGGGAATCGTGCCGGTGTTCAGGAAGCAGGCCGCCCAGTTTTCCTCGGCGGTGATGTAGGTGCCCCAGGGCGTGGTGCCGTTGCCGCAGTTGTTGTTGGTGCCGCGCACCTGCGTGCCGTTGGGCGAGAACGGAGTCTTGACCCAGTCCGTGCCGCCGACCGGGCCGGCCAGGCGCATGGGCGTGCCCGAAGTGAAGCGGCGGTTGTACTTGGAATTGAGAACGATGTTCCAGTTCTTGCCTTCCTTGCGCACATGCATCACGGCCACGCCATGGGCATTGATTTCCTTGCGCACCTCTTCGGCCGGACGCTTGCCCGCGACCTTGGTCGGACCTGCGGGATGCAGCGCGAACTCATCGATGTACTCGTGGTTGACCACCAGCAGGCCTTCGGTCGAGCTGCCGGCGATGGGGAAGAAGTGCATGCCGTCATGGTGCATGCCGGTCGAGTTCAGCAGATCGTTGGAGCTGTTGTTGCCGTTGCGATCCCAGGCCGCGGCGTTGTCGTTGAGCGGCGTGCCCCAGGCGCCGAGCACCTGGGCCGTATAGCCTGCGGGCACCACGCAGCCATGGGTCATGGAGTTGGGCAGCGACTCGAAGCCCAGCTTGAGTTCCGGCTCGACCGGCTTCACGGGATCGACGGGGGCCGGGTCGCCATCACCGCCACAGGCCGAAAGGCTCAAGCCCGCCATCAGGGCCACTGCAGCACCCAGGCTGCCACGTGTCACGGCACGGCGCGAGAGGCTTGCCTCGAGAATGGTACTGAAGGGCGCGTTGTCGCTGTGGTTGCGAACAACCTTGTCGGAAATGGATTTGCTCACGTGGCGGCTCTCTTGGTTTTGTCGATTCATCGACGGGTGCCGCCACTCTAGGAAATCAATATGACGATAGCGTGAAACCCGACACAAGACAGGTTGCCGGCCCGATCAGGCGTTGTTGCGCCGCAGCTTGGCGAGGTGGACACGGTCATCCACGCTGGAAAACAGCACCGCCAGAGCAATGCCCACGGCCGCGCCCAGCAAGGTGTCGATGACACGCTCGACAGGCATGTTTCCCATTGTCGGCGCGTGCGACGCGAGCATTGTCATCAACAGCGCCATCGGCGTGACCGTGATCTGCCCGAGTGCGTAGTTGAAGCCGATGATCACTTCGGTCAGGAACTGGAACACGACGACAGCCAGCACGATGACCCACAGCGGCGGGTGCTGGGCCAGTATCAGCCACACCAGGCAGGCGCCGATCACCGTGCCTCCCAGGCGCTGCAGCGCGCGGCTCATGGTCACATGCAGATGACTGCCCTGCATGACAGCGGTGGCCCCGATGGCCGCCCAGGCAGGATGCTGTCCGCCCGCGGCCCAGGCGAGCAGCGCCGCAATGGCCGCGCCCACGGCAATGCGCGCGCCCGCTATCCATTGATGCGACATCGGCGGAATGCGCACCACGGGAATCTGCAGCGCGCTGACCTCCTGCGCGCGCAGGCGGTCGGTGAGCGAGCAGACCAGCCAGCCTATCAGCCCGCCCGCCGCAGTCGCGAGCAGGCGCGCGGCCAGCTCCTGCCAGGTGGCCACCGGGTGCAGCGCAGCGCCGGCAGCGAACACGATGATCACCGCGCCCGGGCCGCCGATATTCCAGCGGCTCACCGCCACGGTCGAGGCCCCGGCCACCAGCGCCAGCACCAGCACCAGCGCCCATTCGCTGGCGCCGAACAGCCCCGCGAGCGAGGGAAACAGCACGGCCGCCAGCAGCAGCAGCGCCGCCGCGGCAACGATGCGCCGGCGCCGCGCCAGCGGCGCAAAGCGCCCGAACAGCGCGGCCAGCGCGCCCAGCGCGGGAAAGCCCACGAGTTCGGGCCAGGGCGACAACAGCGTCAGCACCAGCGCCGCGAGCACCGCAAGGCTGGCCTGCAGCCCGGCAATCAGTGCGATGCGCAGCGACAGCTGCGGCGCGAGCGCCAGGCTGTCCTGCAACTGCTGCGGATGCAGCAGGTGGATCGCGGCACGGGTCCTGGAGGCCGCCTGGACCGGGTCTTTTTCTTTTTCCATGCGCGCGCTCCTGCTCGAACTCAGTCGACGATGGTCAGCTTGGCGATCGCCAGCGCCAGCCACTTGGTGCCGTGGCGCGGGAAATCCACCTGCGCGCGCGCGTCGTCGCCCGTGCCTTCGATGGCCAGCACCTTGCCTTCACCGAACTTGTTGTGGAACACCGCGATGCCGGCACGCAGGCCATGGCTGGGCGCGGCCTTTTGCGGCGGCACGGGCGGGCTGGCAAAAGTCTCGGACTTGGCGCCAAAGCCGCCGCGGCCGCCGCCGTAACCTCCGCCGCCGTAACCTCCCGCGGACTGGGGCGTGAACGTGCCAAAGCCCTGCTGCTTGGGCGTGATCCACTTGAGCGCGCTCTCGGGCAGCTCGTCGAAGAAGCGGCTCTTGATGTGAAAGCGCGTCTGGCCGTGCAGCATGCGGGTCTGCGAATGGCTCAGGTACAGGCGCTTTCTCGCGCGCGTGATCGCCACGTACATCAGCCGGCGCTCTTCCTCGAGGCCGCCGCTGTCGCTCATCGCGTTCTCGTGCGGAAACAGGCCTTCTTCCATGCCGCCGATGAACACCGCGTCGAACTCCAGGCCCTTGGACGCATGCACGGTCATCAGCTGCACCGCATCCTGGCCCGCCTGGGCCTGGTTGTCGCCGGCTTCGAGCGCGGCATGCGTGAGGAAGGCGACCAGCGGCGACAGCGTTTCGCCGGTATCGATGTCGACCATGCCCGCGGCCGGCTGCGATCCCGGCAGCACCTGGTCGAGCATGGGTTGCGTGGGATCGATTCCCTGGCTCACCGGGCTCTGGCGCAGCGCCTGGCCATGCTCGTCGAGCGGCAGCGCCACGGCGTCGCGGCCAAAGCCTTCCTGGGTCACGAAGCTCTCGCCCGCATTCACCAGCTCCTGCAGGTTCTCTATGCGGTCCGCGCCTTCCTTCTCGTTGCGGTAATGCTCGACCAGGCCGCTTTCTTCCAGCACGGCCTCGATGATCAGCCGCAGGTTCTTGCCCTGGGTCTGCTCGCGCAGCACTTCGATCTTGGCAACAAACGCGCCCAGGTTCGCGCCCGCCTTGCCGGGCACGGCCGTGACGGCATCGCTGAGCGAGCAGCCCGCGCTGCGCGCCGCATCCTGCAGCACTTCGACCGTGCGCGCGCCTATGCCGCGCGGCGGGAAGTTCACCGCGCGCATGAAGCTGGTGTCGTCATGCGGGTTCTCGAGCAGGCGCAGATAGGCCAGCGCGTGCTTGATTTCGGCGCGCTCGAAAAAGCGCAGGCCGCCGTAGACGCGGTAGGGCACGCCGGCATTGAACAGCGCGGTCTCTATCACCCGGCTTTGCGCATTGCTGCGGTACAGGATGGCGATCTGCTGGCGCTCGAAGCCGTCGTTCTTCACGAGCTGGCGGATTTCATCGACGATCCACTGCGCTTCGGCCAGATCGGTGTGCGACTCGTAGACGCGCACCGGCTCACCCGGGCCCTGCGTGGTGCGCAGGTTCTTGCCCAGGCGGCGGCTGTTGTGGCTGATCAGCGCATTGGCCGAGTCGAGGATGTTGCTGAAGCTGCGGTAGTTCTGCTCGAGCTTGATCTGGCGCTGCACGTCGAACTCGCGCACGAAGTCGGCCATGTTGCCCACGCGTGCGCCGCGGAAAGCGTAAATGCTCTGGTCGTCGTCGCCCACGGCGATCACCGAGCCCTGGGTGCGCATCTGGCCGCCGACCTCGTCGCCCGCGAGCTGCTTGAGCCAGGCGTACTGCAGGCGGTTGGTGTCCTGGAACTCGTCGACCAGGATGTGCTGGAAACGCCGCTGATAGTGGGCGCGCAGCTGCGGCTGGTCGCGCAGCAGCTCGAAGCTGCGCAGCATCAGTTCGCCGAAATCGACCACGCCTTCGCGCTGGCACTGCTCTTCGTAGAGCTGGTAGAACTCGACTTTCTTGCGCGTGTCGGGGTCCTTGACGGCGACATCGCCGGGGCGCTGGCCTTCTTCCTTGCAGCCCGCGATGAAGTACTGCAGCTGCTTGGGCGGGAAGCGCTCGTCGTCGACGTTGTGCTGCTTGCACAGCCGCTTGACGGCCGACAGCTGGTCCTGCATGTCGAGGATCTGGAACGCCTGGGGCAGGCCAGCGGCCTGGTGATGCGCGCGCAGCAGGCGGTTGCACAGGCCGTGGAAGGTGCCTATCCACATGCCGCGCACATTCACCGGCAGCATGGCCGACAGCCGCGCCGTCATTTCCTTGGCCGCCTTGTTGGTGAAGGTCACGGCCAGGATGCCCGCGGGCGTGGCCTGGCCGGTCTGCAGCAGCCAGGCAATGCGCGTGGTCAGCACCCGGGTCTTGCCCGAACCGGCGCCGGCCAGTATCAGCGCATGGCCTGCGGGCAGCGTCACGGCCGCGAGCTGCTCCTCGTTGAGGTCGGCAAGCAGGGGAGATGCAGACGCGGCGACGGGCGCGCTGCTGGAAAGCAGGTCAAGAGGAAACATGCTGCGATTGTAGAAACCCCGCCCCGCCCTGCACATGTACGCAATCAAAAGCCTTGCGGCCCTGTTGCGCGTGCCGCCATCCCGGGGGCATTGGCGCGAGGTATGCAGTACGGGTAGAATCAATCACCGGGCCCAAGTTTCTTGTGGTCCGGTTTTTTGTGCCCGCGTCCTGCGGGCCCGCGGTGGCCGCCTCCAGCGGCAGCGTCCGCAAACCGGTCTCCAGGCCAAGCGCCCCATCGCCACGGAAATTGTTCCGCGGCGACCCTTTATGGAGCTTGGAAATTCATGGAAATCTTCGACTACGACAACATTCTTCTGCTGCCCCGCAAGTGCTGTGTGGAAAGCCGTTCGGAATGTGATGCCAGCGTGACGCTGGGCAGTCGGTCGTTCCGCATCCCGGCCGTGCCGGCCAACATGAAGACCGTCGTCGACGAGGCTATCTGCACCTGGCTGGCGCAGAACGGCTACTTCTATGTGATGCACCGCTTTGACCTCGACAACGTGCAGTTCGTGCAGGACATGCACGCCAAGGGCTGCTTTGCGTCGATCTCGCTGGGCGTCAAGCAACCCGACTACGCCACGGTCGACCGTTTCGTCGAACTGGGACTGGTGCCCGAGTACATCACCATCGACATCGCCCACGGCCATGCCGACAGCGTGAAGAACATGATCGCCTACCTCAAGCTCAAGCTGCCGCAGGCCTTCGTTATCGCCGGCAACGTCGGCACGCCCGAAGCCGTGATCGAACTCGAAAGCTGGGGCGCGGACGCGACCAAGGTCGGCATAGGCCCGGGCAAGGTCTGCATCACCAAGCTCAAGACCGGCTTCGGCACGGGCGGCTGGCAGCTGTCGGCGCTCAAGTGGTGCGCGCGCGTCGCGACCAAGCCAATCATTGCCGACGGGGGCATTCGCAGCCACGGCGACATCGCCAAGAGCATACGCTTTGGCGCGAGCATGGTCATGATCGGCTCGCTGTTCGCGGGCCACGAGGAATCGCCGGGCAACACCGTCGAGGTCGATGGCGAGAAGTTCAAGGAGTACTACGGTTCGGCCTCGGACTTCAACAAGGGCGAGTACAAGCATGTCGAAGGCAAGCGCATCCTCGAACCCGTCAAGGGCACGCTGGCCAGCACGCTGATCGAGATGGAGCAGGACATCCAGAGCTCGATCAGCTACTCGGGCGGCAAGAAGCTCATGGACATCCGCAAGGTCAACTATGTGACGCTGGGCGGCGACAACGCGGGCGAACATCTGCTGATGTGAAGCCCGCCGCGGCGCTGCAAGCTCAGTGACAGCTTGGCGCGCCGATCGCGGTGATGATAGAGGCCCGGGGCATTGCATGCCCCGGGCTTTTTCCATTGCGGTGCACACGATGAATTCGCGGGTACCCGCCGCACTTCGTCAAGGATGTTTGAAGACATGCACCCTCACCCGTTGAAGATTGCTGTACTGGGCACCGGCATGATGGGTCTGCCCATGGCCCGCCGTCTGTGCCAGGCCGGCCACGAAGTCCATGCCTGGAACCGCACCCGCGCCCGCGCCCAGCCGCTGGCCGATGACGGTGCGCAAGTCCACGACACGGCGGCACAGGCCGTGGCGGGCGCCGATATCGCCATCAGCCTGCTCGAGAACGGACCGGTGGTCGAAGACGTGCTGTTCAGCCAGGGCGCGGCGGCCGCCATGCGTGACGCCAGCCTGTTCATCGACATGGCATCGATCCAGCCCAGCGAAGCCCGCGACCATGCGGCGCGCCTGGGCGAACGCGGCATCGCCCATCTCGACGCTCCGGTGTCTGGCGGCACCGTGGGCGCCGAGGCCGGCACGCTGGCCATCATGGCCGGCGGCAGGCCTGCCGACTTCGAACGCGCACGCGTGGTTTTCAGCGCCTTGGGCCGCGCGACCCATGTCGGACCGCACGGCGCGGGCCAGCTGGCGAAATTGGCCAACCAGATGATTGTCGGCATCACCATAGGCGCGGTTGCCGAAGCACTGCTGCTCGCTGCCAAAGGCGGCGCAGACATGGCCAAGGTGCGTGAAGCGATAGGCGGCGGCTTTGCCGACAGCCGCATCCTGCAGCTGCACGGACAGCGCATGCTCGAGCGCGACTTCGCGCCGCGCGGGCGCATGACGGTGCAGCTCAAGGACCTGCGCAATGCGCTGGCCACGGCCGCGGAGATCGGCTTCGATGCACCGATCACCGGGCTGTTCGAGCAGCTGTACGCCGACAGCGTTGCCCATGGCCTGGGCGATCTGGACCACAGCGGGCTGTTTGTCGAACTCGCCAGCCGCAACGCCATGGGCTGATTTTTTTCTGCAGGCGTGTAAAAAATGGTGCATAATCCAGCTCTCGCTTGCAAATGCAAGGGAAAAGTGGGTTCTTAGCTCAGCTGGTAGAGCAGCGGACTCTTAATCCGTAGGTCGAGTGTTCGAATCACTCAGGACCCACCACTTTTTCAGCGCCTTGGTCGAAAGATCACTGCACAACGTTTTGGAAGTTCGAGGCCATCGGGCCTTGTTCCTTCAAGATGGGTTCTTAGCTCAGCTGGTAGAGCAGCGGACTCTTAATCCGTAGGTCGAGTGTTCGAATCACTCAGGACCCACCACTTTCA
>Ga0308165_1000846_pt1 | contig 47815 bp, 48 predicted proteins | sample PhyWR2_FD_201032 | JGI IMG/M metagenome (GOLD analysis project Ga0308165, IMG submission 201032) | Phyllosphere microbial communities from UC Gill Tract Community Farm, Albany, California, United States - DLSLW.R2 | ecosystem: Host-associated > Plants > Phyllosphere > Unclassified | place: USA... | reverse complement strand
AAAAAATAATATATATTTGAAATATCATGAAACGATTTATAATTAAAAATTATGGAATACGTGTAAAACATAAGTTGGTTATTAGTTATAATCCTAACTTCTGAAGCACACTCATCATTAACGGTGGGTACTATTATAAGGATGTAAGAATGAAATCTAATGGAGATGAGAACTATTTGTCTGGATTGATTAAAGGTGGAATGAAGGGATGTGACATAGATTCTTACGCATACTTACGTATAAATAAAAATAACAACAGCACTAATTTAATATCAAACTACCCTCCAAAATGGTTAGAGATATATTTTAGAAATAAGTATTACGATTTTGATCCTGTTGTACAAAAAGCGAAATATAAAATAACTCCCTTTCTGTGGGATAAAGAGAGGAATGAAAAAAATAACATTTTTGAAGAATCAAAAAAATATGCCATATCACACGGAGTGTGTTTTGTTGCACATCGCAATGAAAGTGTGTTCTCTATCTTAAGTATATGTAATCATAATGATAGTAGGGATTTTTGTTTTAAATTAAAACAAGTTGAGAATAAGATTCAAATGTTACTTTTAAAGTGTTTCGAAGAAGATATAGCTAACGATTTTAATTATAAAATACTTCTTACTCTACGTGAGCAAGAAGTATTGAGATGGTTAGGTTTAGGTAAGACTTATAATGAAATAGCGCAGATATGCGGTATTAGCGAAAGGACGGTCAGGTTTCATCTTGTTAATATATTGAAGAAACTCGATGTAAATAACACTCGTCACGCCCTCACTAAAGCCTCTTTTTATGGTCTTATTTAATAACGGATAGAAAATATTTGTCAGGATCTATTGATGCGAGGTTTTTTATGTTTTTGCAAATATCCCATGATAGATGTAGATTGATTAAATAAGCAAATTTACCTTCTATCATACATTTCTCAATAATTTCATGCGTCCAGCCATATTTTTTCAATATTTTGCTCATTCCACCTCCAACTATTGCCATAACAGAGTTGTGGCCTTTGAACATGCAATATTCAATCATGGAAGAGAATAAAATCTGACAGACAGGGTCTTTACTGTCAGTCACATTTTTACGCACAAAAAAGCGAGTGGCTTCAATAGTTGAATAGCTTTTACACAAGAAAAAATTATCAAATGAACCTGTAAGAAGATGAGGATGTTTAGTATCAATCAATCTAACGCTAGCTATTGTCTCATCATTTTCTGAAATTATGATATAAGTGGCATTATTATTATCATACTGATCGTATTCTTTCCCATTGTTTACAATAACACTCCATTTTAGCCGGGTTGAAAATACTTCATATCGATATTCGAAAAACGAGTCCTTTTTGATTACATCATCAATAGTACATAATTCTATCTTCATAGCTATTCCTTAACATGTTAAGATATTTCATTATTTGGTGAAAATTGGTAGTTAGTCAACCTGTCAGTTTTGACAGGTTGACTAACTGCCAAACACTAATAACAATAAATAAATAGCAAGGTATTAGTTCTAGTTGATAGGTTTTTGTTGAGTGTTTTCTATCATTTTAAAATGTAACCACCGTATAAAAATGACATTTATTTAATATGAATCTACGTGTTAAATTTATTTATCCTTCTCATTGGATGTTTTAAATTATTAAAAATACGATTCGTAAATATGTCATAAAATATCATAAATGTTTTTTATATTAGTTGGTTAGAAATTAATGATGAATTTTATTTACTAGAACAATAAACGTTGCCAGTAAGGCTGAGGGGATTTGTCCGATCAGGGATATCTGTAAGGTATGCGTACGAATACTGCTATAAACGTAGAGTGGTGCATAGCGCTAATGCACATAGGTTCAATTCAGTGTGGGCACGTTATATAGATGTTTTTGCGTGAGTGTGCAGGCTCAGGAATGCCGGAGATTTTCAGTGGCTGGCGAGCGACCAATTTGCGCATGCTAAGATTGAGAGAAAATCCCTTTCGGCACACATAATACAGGCGCTATCAACCGCCGGCCCGATCCCGCAATATGCCCGATCCTATCCCGGTGGTCGTATTGGGTCGCCTGGCTGTGGATACATCACTGCATGGTCAGGGTGTTGGTCAGGCATGGGTACGCGATGCTGGCTGCGGGTATGATTTGAGCCTTCACCGATTGATCCAATGTTGTTGATGATGGCGCTGGGGGATTTGATCGAGAGTCTATCAATTTGAAGTTGATGTGGTGATTGTGAGCATCAAAAAATGAATGACTCGCATTAGTCGTATTCTGACTATTTTATCGGAACGCCAGAAAGCAAAAAACCAGCCCGTAGGCTGGTTTTTCTAAATAGTGGTGCCCGGACTCGGAATCGAACCAAGGACACGGGGATTTTCAATCCCCTGCTCTACCGACTGAGCTATCCGGGCAACGGGGCGCATTAAACCGTAATCTGTATCTGGCGTCAATAAAATTTAGTCAGGAATAGTGCGTTTGCTTAACTTTGCAACAAATTAGTGGTTATAGGCCAGTGTGTTGCAGAAAGCTTGAACAAGTGGATGATAAAAACATCAGGGTTCGGGTTTGTCGTATACCGAAGTACTTTCATTTATTTTTTGTTCATAATTGCAGAATAAACTGTTAGTCAGGATGTTGAACAGCAGGGCAGAAGGTGCGATTATTGCGCCAATTTTTCTATTCGTTACGGGGCACCTTGATGTTGATTCACTTTTTTCCCCGGCCTTTCGGGATGGTGCTCGCCCGTATATCAATACTCTGCAGAAGTCGCCAGCCTACCATGCGGTAAGGGCAGCGCTTGCTCACTGTAGGGCATCAGTAAACTTAGGATTACCCTGATTTTACTGATGTCTGGCGGTCGGAGTGGATTTACCTCTCAAGACTTTCAAGACGCTTTCGCCGGGGAATACTCCCCTTGCCGTGCCATTGGCACCCACTCATCCTTCACCACGGGGATTTGTGCTTATGAAGTCACTTAAAATAGCTGCCAGCCACAGTATCGCGGGCTCACTCTTAACGCATCGTGAAGTGGTGACACTTGCTGATACCGATTTTACCGATGTGGCGGTCGTTGTCGTCTCTGTTGCTGATAGCCAGAGCGGTATTCTGACGTTACTTAAACGTACTGGTTTTAATCTCCCGGTGTTTATCTTAACGGAAACAACCGCTGATGATTTACCGGTGGTTACTGGCATTATCACCGGGCAGGCAGAAGACTACCTGACACTGGAAAATGCAGCCTGTGAATATGAAGAGCAGTTGCTGCCGCCATTTTTCAGTACCCTGACTCAGTACGTAGCAATGGAAAACACGTCCTTTGCTTGTCCTGGGCATCAGCATGGTGCGTTTTTCAAAAAACATCCTGCTGGACGACAGTTTTATGATTTCTTCGGCGAGAATGTGTTTCGCGCTGATATGTGTAATGCCGATGTATTGCTTGGTGATTTACTGATCCACGAAGGGTCAGCCAAAGATGCCCAGAAATTTGCCGCTAAGGTGTTTAATGCGGATAAAACCTATTTTGTCTTAAACGGTACCTCTGGTGCGAATAAAGTGGTCACTAATGCGTTACTGACCCGCGGCGATCTGGTGTTATTCGACCGTAATAACCATAAATCGAATCACCATGGGGCATTAATTCAGGCTGGGGCGACGCCGGTTTATCTGGAAGCTACCCGTAATCCATTCGGGTTTATCGGTGGCATCGACGCGCACTGTTTTGATGAGCAGTATCTGCGTGAGCGGGTAGCTGAAGTGGCTCCGGATAGAGCACAGGAAGCGCGGCCATTCAGACTGGCGATTATTCAGCTCGGTACCTATGACGGTACGGTGTATAACGCACGTCAGGTTGTCGACAGTATTGGTCATCTCTGTGACTACATTCTATTTGACTCAGCCTGGGTGGGTTACGAGCAATTTATTCCGATGATGGCAGACTGTTCGCCATTATTACTGGAGCTGGGACCAGAGGATCCGGGGATCTTTGTTACCCAGTCAGTGCATAAACAGCAGGCTGGATTCTCGCAAACATCACAGATCCATAAAAAAGATAACCACCTGCGTGGTCAGACGCGTTTCTGTCCTCATAAGCGGCTGAATAACGCCTTTATGCTGCACGCATCTACCAGTCCGTTTTATCCGTTATTTGCCGCGCTGGATGTGAATGCAAAAATTCACCAGGGTGAAAGTGGTCGTCGTTTATGGGCTGAGTGTGTGGCGTTCGGTATCGAAGCCCGAAAAGCTATCATTGCGCAGTGCAAAATGATCAAACCCTTTATTCCACCCGTGATAGCGGGGCGTGCATGGCAGGATTACCCCACCGAGACGATTGCTCAGGACAGGGGGTTCTTTAGCTTTGAACCTGGTGCGTCATGGCACGGTTTTGAAGGATACGCGGAGAATGAGTATTTTGTTGATCCTTGCAAGTTACTGCTGACAACACCGGGGATCTCTTCAGAAAATGGGACTTATACTGACTTTGGTATCCCGGCGGCTATTCTGGCGCATTATCTGCGGGAAAACGGCATCGTTCCAGAAAAGTCAGATCTGAATTCGATTTTATTCCTGCTGACCCCGGCGGAAAGTGCAGAGAAAATGGCGCGTCTGGTGGCTATGCTGATGCAGTTTGAGCACCATGTAGAAAACGATACGCCGCTGGTTGATGTGTTGCCGATGATTTATCACAAATATCCCCTTCGTTATAAAGGATATACATTACGCCAGTTGTGCCAGGAGATGCACGATCTCTATGTCAGTCTGGACGTGAAAGCACTTCAGAAAGCGATGTTCCGTAGAGCCAGCTTCCCTGAAGTGGTGATGAATCCTCAGGATGCCAATATCGAATTTATTCGCGGTAATGTTGAGTTAGTCAGATTAAAAGAGGCCGAAGGGCGCACTGCTGCTGAAGGTGCATTACCTTACCCGCCAGGCGTGTTATGCGTTGTACCTGGAGAGAAATGGGGAGGGGCCGCTCTGCGTTACTTCCTGGCGCTTGAAGAGAGCGTCAATCGTCTGCCAGGTTTTGCGCCAGAACTTCAGGGCGTTTACAGTGAAACCGATGCTGACGGCATCAAAAGGCTGTATGGCAATATGGTGAAATAAACCGGCCTGATGCCCTCATCCGGTTATCGGATGAGGGCATCTGCCAGCCATACACCAAGTTGCCTGGATGACGAGTTTAGTTACGGCGATAGCTCTTCTGCGCCGTATTGACTTTGTGCAGATAACGACGTGATTCAGCAGCAGGGTGGCGGGTTGTCAGGGTCTGATAAACATCACCCGGTCCCATATTGTTGATCATGCTAAAAGCGCGATCTTTATCACTAGAGAAGACCCGTAGCACACTGCCCGCTCCGCCATTATAGGCGGTAATTACCGCATATCGACGTGAGGTTGGGTTAGTAATTTGCCCCAGATAGCTATTATGCAAAATCGCCAGATAGGCCGTTCCGGCATCTATATTGCTCTCAGGATCAAATAAATAGCTGCGGCTGGGCTTACCTGATTTCCCCTGCGATCTAAATACGTCGATTCCGGCACTGTGCTGAACAACCTGCATCAGACCCAAGGCATCAGCGTGACTGACTGCATAAGGGTTGAAGCTGGATTCAGTCTGCATAATGGCCAGTATCAGTGATTCATCAATGCCGTACTTTTTCGATGCTTTACGCACCATTCCAATATATTTATGCGCGCGTTTATCCAAATGGTTGGGAACCAGATTAATCGTTACGCTATAGACGATTTTTAACCCGGTACTGCGCTTCTTCAGGTGATTTTGAAGTAAATAATCGGCAAATTTCTCTGCGCGGCCTTGCCAGCGAATAGACTGTCCAGTGTTATCCACAACCTGCCCATACAAAAATGGCTCTTTTGAGATAAGCACATCATTGGCATCAGAATAGAGGTCGATAGAACCCGGATCGTCACCCATTAATAACGTTGTAATGATAGCCTGACGCAGATGTCCGGTAGGGTTAGTGCCTGCTATCGTTTCTATCGTAATGGTACCTGTATCAAAGTTAATATGACTACGGGTGAAATAACTGTCGGTATATTTGACGTAGTCTTTCGGGCCTGCAATCAGAACTTCTTTCATCCCCCAGATATTTTCGATATTGTTGGCAAATTGCCCCATCAAAATATCGAATCCGTTGGTATCTTTCTGATACGTCACGATGTCCGCACTATCCTCTTTTTTACTGGAACAAGAGATAAGCAAGGGGGCAATAAGAGCCAGCGCGAGAAATTTTTTCATTATTCCATTTATGCTGTTGTGTTGGTCAAAAAGTCGCGACGGTTACTGTTTTTCTTGCGGCGTATATCCTTCAATATGCACCTCTTTACCTTCAAACAGAAAATTCACCATCTCATTTTCCAAGATTTTACGATGCTCTGGGTTCATCATATTCATCTTTTTTTCGTTAATGAGCATTGTTTGTTTTGTTTGCCATTGTTTCCAGGCGTCTTTGGATATCTCATTATAAATACGTTTGCCCAGTTCACCAGGGTAGAGCTGGAAATCCTGGCCTTCAGCATCTTGTTGCAAGTAAGTACAAAAAATAGTTCTGCTCATTGTTGTTTCCTTATCTCTTTCGGCTCGGCGTTTTATAACACCGGATCGGTATGTAACTGTTGTAACAAGCGTTCCACTGGAGCCGCCAGTCCAACTGAGGGGGGCTGGGATAAGTTATACCAGAGACCGGAGCCTTCATCCATGCAGCAGCCCAATAAGGACACCGAAAGCCACATTGGAACGATATCCAGATGGAAGTGGCTAAACGTATGACGAAAAGCGGTGAGCTGTTTTACCTGGTCAGCAGGTAAGCCACGCTGTGCTAACCAGCTATGCAGTTCTGGTAAGGTTGAAAACTGGGGAAAGCAAAATAATCCGCCCCAGAGTCCGACTGGGGGACGCTTGGCCAGAAAAACGTCACTACCTTCCTGCATCATCAGCATATAACCGGTGCGTACCGGGAGCGTGACTTTGGGCTTTTTACCCGGATAACTGGCCCAGCTTTCGTTAGCATAGGCTTCACAGCCGTTATGCAGCGGACAGAGGGTACATTTGGGTTTCGAACGGGTACAGACCAGCGCACCCAGATCCATCATTGCCTGATTGAACTGGCTGACGCCTTCCGCTGGTGTAACTTGTTCACTGATGTCCCAGAGCCGTTTTTCTACCTCTTTTTTCCCAGGCCAGCCACTGACCGCATAGCAACGGGCTAAAACGCGTTTAACATTACCATCCAGAATGGGAAAATGTTTCCCTAAGGCCAGCGACAGTACCGCGCCGGCAGTTGAACGGCCGACGCCGGGCAGGGCGGCGACTTCGTCAAAGGTTTCTGGAAAGATGCCACCATGCTCATCAGCAATTTTTTGGGCGGCTTTATGAAGATTACGTGCGCGGGCGTAATAACCAAGGCCGGTCCAGAGGTGCAGAACTTCATCCTGGGGGGCACGTGCAAGGCTAGTCACTGTTGGAAAACGCGCCATAAAACGCTCAAAATAAGGGATCACCGTTGCAACCTGGGTTTGTTGCAACATGACTTCCGATAGCCAGACTTTATACGCTGTTTTGTCTTGTTGCCATGGCAGGGTTTTACGCCCGTATTTATCATACCAGTCTAGTACTTGTCGGGAAAATTGAGCAGCTTGTAAGGTCAACGCGAGGTATCCGCTAAGGGGAAGTCAGGATGCAGATTCCAGCACAGAGTACCACAGCTGTAAACTGGAACTTTTCTTACCGGGGAAGTGGTGGAACGGCGCTAGTATTAACCCTATTGATACCTGTACACTGAAGGCCCCAGGTTTTGTCAGATGAGCGACTTGCTTCTCATCTTTAACTTTGGATAATGCCTGTTTTCTCCAATCTTAACCGAAGTACTAATAAATCATGAAGAATGACGTCATTTCACCGGAATTTAATGAAGAAGGTCGCGCCTTACGTCGCATACGTAGCTTTGTTCGCCGTCAAGGCCGCCTGACCAAAGGCCAGCAGCTTGCTCTGGATAACTACTGGCCGGTGATGGGCGTCGAATATCAGGCACAACCGCTTGATTTCTCTTCTCTGTTTAACAAAGAAGATCCGGTTACCCTGGAAATTGGCTTTGGTATGGGCGCCTCGTTAGTGACGATGGCGCATACTAATCCTCACCATAATTATCTCGGTATTGAAGTCCATCTACCTGGCGTCGGCGCTTGTCTGAGCCTGGCTAAAGAGATGGAAGTAGAGAACCTGAAGGTGATGTGCCACGACGCGGTTGAAGTACTGGAACAGATGATTCCTGATAACTCCCTGACAATGGTGCAGTTATTCTTCCCTGACCCGTGGCATAAAGCACGCCATAATAAGCGTCGTATCGTACAGGCACCTTTTGCCGAACTGGTAAAAAGAAAACTGAAGCTCGGCGGCGTATTCCATATGGCAACTGACTGGGAACCTTATGCAGAACATATGCTCGAAGTAATGTCAGAACTGGATGGTTACCAGAACCAGTCACAGAGCAATGACTACGTACCGCGTCCAGACTCACGTCCAGTGACTAAATTTGAGCAGCGGGGCCAGCGTCTGGGCCACGGTGTATGGGACTTAATGTTTGAGAGGGTAAAGTAATGGCAAAAAATCGCAGCCGTCGTTTGCGTAAAAAAATGCATATCGATGAGTTCCAGGAAATCGGCTTTTCAGTTGCCTGGAGTTTCCCTGAAGGGACGTCCGAAGAACAGATTGATCAGACTGTGGATGCCTTAATTGCTGAAGTTATTGCACCTAATAAACTGGCTTTTGATGGTAGCGGTTACCTGTCATGGGAAGGGCTAGTTTGTACGGAAGATATCGGTAAATGTACTCCTGAACATCAGGCGCAGATCCGTGAGTGGCTGGAAGCACGTAATCTAACGAATGTACGTACCAGCGATTTGTTCGACGTCTGGTGGGATTAAGTTACCTGTAAGGGTAGCGACAGCGTAAAAAGAAAGAGGGAAAAACACAGTTTTTCCCTCTTTGCATTGAAGTGCCAGAACTAAATGGATTGGTGCTGCAAATTACCTTGGTCGTTTTATTTGCAGCTTCAGGCTTAGGATAACACCTGCATTTTAAGGAGAAGCTATGTTTCGTCAGGCTCTTGTAGGCGCATTGCTGGTGACAGCTGCCGCCTCGGCTCAGGCCAACTATCAGTGTCGCGTGAATCCACAGGATGACATTGTTATCACTCCACAGTCCGTTCAGGTGGTGGGACAGAACGGCAATCTGGTGATTGCTCCAGACGGTAATGTGCAATTTAACGGGGTGGCGAAATCACTGAATGCCACTCAGCGTCAGCAAGCGGTTAATTACCAGCAGGCTCTGCGGGCCGATTTGCCGTGGATTGATAATGGTGCGCGCCAGCGTGTTGATAAAGGGCGTATTGCACTGGATCGTATTATTGCGAAGGAAGTCGGTGAGAGCAGTAATATGCGTGGGCGTCTGACTAAGCTTGATAGCCAGCTTAAAGAACAGATGAACCGTATTATTGAACATCGCCCGGATGGCCTGACTTTCCATTATCAAGCGATTAATCAGGTTCGCAGCGAAGGGCAGCAACTGGTGAATCAGGCGATGGGCGCTATCGTACAGGACAGTATTAATGAGATGGGGGCTAAAGCAGTCTTAGGCGGCGGCGGTAATCCCCTTCAGAACATACTGGGTAACCTGGGAGGGCTGCAAACGTCCATTCAATCAGAATGGAAGAATCAAGAAGCAGATTTCCAGCAGTTTGGCCGTGATGTGTGTAATAAAGTGGTCTCTCTGGAAGAGCAGCGCAAGGCGCTGGTCAGTACCCTGAAATAAAAGAACGGTGGATTGTCTGGCAATCCACCGTCGTTATTATTCGGCTAAAAACAGCTCAAGGAGCGAATTTAAAAACAGTTTACCTTTTTCGGTAATCTGCCAGTGCGTTTCGGTCTCTACCAGATAGCCCCGCGCTAAGGCTTCGGCTAACTGTGGTCGAATAACCTGCTCATCCAAACCGGTATAGCGGGTAAACTCTTCTCGAGGAGCGGCTTCCAGTAAGCGTAAGCGATTCATAAAGAATTCAAATGACTTATCTTTTTGCTCCACATCATGCTGACGGTGGAGATACTTACCGGTCATATAGCCACGTGGGTGCCGCGTTTTTTCGGTTCGCAGAATACGACCGTCCGGGAACGTGATTTTGCCATGAGCCCCGCAGCCAATTCCTAAGTAATCACCGAAGCGCCAGTAGTTCAGATTATGCTGACATTGGTAGCCTGGTTTAGCGTAAGCGGAGGTTTCATACTGCTGATAACCCGCAGCGGTCAGTAGCCGATCCCCTTGCTCAAAAATATCCCATAAGGCGTCATCATCAGGGAGTACTGGTGGGCGTGAACCAAACAGCGTATTGGGTTCAATCGTCAGCTGATACCAGGAAAGATGTGGCGGATTAAGGGCAATCGCCTGGCGTAAATCATCCAGTGCTTCTTCCAGCGTCTGATCGGGTAAACCGTGCATTAAATCGAGATTGAAGCTGCGTAAACCCAGCCCCTCTGCCAGATGTGCTGCACGTTTTGCTTCGCCTGCATCATGAATACGGCCTAAGCGTTTGAGTTTAGGCTCACTGAAACTCTGTACGCCAATAGAGATACGGTTGATACCTGCTTTCTGATAACCGACAAAGCGGTCCGCTTCGACTGTGCCTGGGTTAGCTTCCATGGTGATTTCTGCATCAGCAGCCAGCACCAGACGCTCCCGAACACCATCAAGCAGATTTTGCATTGCTTCGCTGGATAGCAGGCTGGGTGTTCCGCCGCCGATAAAGATGGTTTGAATCTCACGACCTTGTGCTAAGGGGATATCGAGAGTCAGGTCACTCAGTAAGTGGCTGACATAGTCATCGTGCGGTACCTCGCCTTTCAGGGCATGCGAGTTAAAATCACAGTAGGGGCACTTTTGTACGCACCACGGAATGTGAATATAAAGACTGAGAGGTGGCAAATTAGCCATTACGCATGGCTTCCAGTAGTAGTTTCAGAGCTTGTCCACGATGGGAGATAGCAATTTTTTCTTCACGAGTGAGCTGTGAAGCTGTTTTGCCTTCGTCTGGAACATAGAAAATAGGATCATAACCAAAGCCACCTACACCGGCAGGTGTATGAGTGATGATACCGTCCCAGCTACCGTGGAAGACTAATGGCGTTGGGTCTTCGGCATGGCGCATGTAGACCAGAACACAGTGAAACTGTGCCTGACGTTGGCCATCTGGAACATCTTGCAGCGCTTGCAGTAATTTTTCCAGGTTCTGCTGGTCAGAAGCCTCTTCCCCTGCATAACGAGCAGAGTAGATCCCCGGTGCACCACCGAGGGCATTAACTGCCAGACCGGAATCATCAGCAATAGCGGGTAAACCTGTGACCTGAGCGGCATGGCGTGCTTTAAGAATGGCATTTTCAATAAATGTCAGACCGGTTTCTTCCGCTGAACTTACGCCGAGTGCGGTTTGTGCGACTACATCAAGGCCAAAGTCAGCCAGCAAACTAGCCAGTTCGCGCACTTTACCGGCGTTACCGGTCGCTAAAACAACTTTTTTCATAGTGGACTACCCTGTGATTATGCCAAAGGCTCTGTCAATGCCGCGACGTCTGTCGGGATCTGTTGCGGGTTGATAATTTTAATCTGTTTATGGCGGCTGGTTTCACCTTTCACCAGAACCACCTGATTTTTGGTCACCCGAAACTGCCTGGCTAAAAACTTGATGAGATGACTGTTGGCTTTACCGTCAACCGGTGGGGCGGTGATGGCGACTTTTAACTCATCGCCATGCAGCCCTACTAGACTGTCCCGATGGGCTTTGGGCTGAATATACAGCCGTAATAACAGCCCATCAGGGGTACTGATTACCGGACTCACAGCAAATACCAAAGCCCCGGAAAGAGATCCATCCCTAAGTAATTCAGCGCATAGAGAATAAGGATAACAATCATCGCTGAAAAATCGATGCCGCCCATAGCAGGCAGAATACGGCGAATCGGTGCCATCATCGGTTCAGTCATCTGGATTAATACATACTCTATAGGGCTGCGACCCTGACTTATCCAGCTCATTAAAGAACGCGCAATAATAACCCAGAACACCATGTTTCCTGCGGATTTCAGTAATGACAGCAGGCCAACCAGCAGATTCATTGGATCGAGTGATAAAGCACCAACCTGAATCAGCAGCAGAAGAGGATATTTCAGCGTGGCCAGAATAAAGGCCAGTAGTAGCGAGGACGTATCAATCGGTCCCAGTGCGGGGATAACTTTACGCATTGGGCCAATAATAGGTTGGGTAATTTTGACAACAAATTGTGCGAATGGGTTATAAAAATCACAGCGTGACCACTGCATCCAGATACGGATTAGCAGCACCATCACGTACAATTCTATTACGGTTTTGACCAGAAAAGTCAACGTCAGCATGGTGTTCCTCAATAATGATAATAATTAACTAACAGAATAATCTCGCGCGCCAAAAATGGCGGTTCCAATACGCACCATCGTTGATCCTGCAGCAATAGCCGCATCCATATCGTCACTCATGCCTAAGGATAAGGTATCAACCGTTGGGTAATGATGTTTAAGCGTTTCATAAGCGCTGGCCATTTGGCGACAAACGGCAAGCTGGCGTTCATAGTCCGGCTCTGGTGCCGGAATCGCCATCAGCCCTCTTAGTGTAAGCCTTGGTAGCAAAGCTATCTCAGCGGCAAGGGTTTCCAGCTGCTCCAGCAGAATACCTGACTTACTTTGCTCATCACTGATATTGACCTGAATCAGGACATTCAGTGGTGGCAAATTAGCCGGACGCTGTTCATTCAAACGCGTGGCAATACGCAGACGGTCCAGGGTATGGCACCAGTCAAAATTTTCGGCAACCAGACGGCTCTTATTGGACTGCAACGGTCCAATAAAGTGCCATTCCAGCCCGGTGATACCTTGTTCAGCAAAGTGATGAATTTTATCCACTCCTTCCTGAACATAGTTTTCACCAAATAATTTTTGTCCGGCATTGATGGCTTCTGAGATGGCCTGCACAGGTTTAGTTTTGCTTACTGCAAGCAAGATAACGTCTTCGGGTGCTCGCTCGCAACGCGCTGAAGCTGCTGCGATTTTCTGATAAATCTGTGCCAGGTTGTGCGCTATTTCAGTCATAGTGTTGAGAGTGATATGGATATCGAAGAAATTGTGTCCCATAGTGTAAAGCATAATGCTTCCGATCTACACCTGTGTCCGCGACAACCTATGCGCTGGCGCAGGCAGGGAAAATTGGAAATCTGCCCGGAAACAGCACCGCTGCCTGGTGAACTTATTGATAAATGGCTTACCGAGGCACAAAAAGCGCAGCTTGAGCACGAGGGGCAGGTCGATTTTTCCCTGACCATGAACAGTGGTATCCGATTACGAGGGCAGGCATTTTGCCAGCAACAAGGCTATGCTCTGGCCTTGCGTTTATTACCGACAAAATGTCCCTCCCTTGCCTCGTTAGGAATGCCGGCAGCGGTGCTGCCGTTATTGCAATACTCTGATGGTTTGATTTTGATAAGCGGTGCCACCGGGAGTGGTAAATCGACTTCACTGGCCGCGATGGTGAATCAGTTAAACCAGCAGCGGGAAGGGCATATTTTGCTGCTGGAAGAGCCGATTGAATACCTGTATCAATCAGGGCGAAGCCTTATTCAGCAGCGTGAAGCCGGGCGAGACTGTGCGGGTTTTGCCAGTGGGCTAAAAGCGGCACTCCGTCAGGATCCCGATGTCATTGTGCTAGGGGAGTTAAGAGACAGCGATACCCTTCGCCTGGCATTGACTGCGGCAGAAACGGGACATCTGGTACTGGCGACACTACATGCGGGTGATGCGGTACAGACTATTGAGAGAATAGTGAATATTTTTCCACCCGCAGAGAAGGAGTGGATCCGTTGTCAGTTAGCAGGCAGCCTACGAGGAATTCTGGCGCAACAGTTACTGGCTACTCAAGCTGGTGGACGGGTTGCCTTATATGAATTGTTGCTTAATACCTCCGCAGTGACTCATATTATCCGCGAAGGTAAAACTTGGCAGTTACCCGGTATCTTACAAACTGGACAGCGACGGGGAATGCAGAGCTTTGAACAGAGCAGGCGCTTATTGCTAGATGCAGGTATTATTACGTTATCCGTCAAAGAGGATAATATCGCTGATATAGGGGAATAAGGTTATGCTAGACACTTAGCGCCTGGTGATACCTGACACCTGTTTTAATCAGCTTATTAAGGTTATTTGATGCCTGATTTACTCTTTTTTCGTGAATTATTAGTTTCATGCGTGAGCTATCTTCAGCTGTTGCTGGAGACGATTTCTGTTATCTGTGTCGTTATCGGCTTAGTGAAAACGCTGGTTGTGATAGTGAAAGTAAAACAGGGACGTGCAGCACGTTACTGTTTGGGGAACTGGCTGGCAACCGCGCTCGAATTTCAGTTAGCTGCTGATATCTTAGTGACGACAGTAGACCCTGATTTAGACAGCCTGATCAAACTCGGCATCATTGCTGTGATCCGAACCTTCTTAAACTATTTCTTAAGTAAGGAACTGGAACACAGTCCGGAAGAGAAGAAAGTCGCCTGACGGATTTTCGTTTTCAAACTAAGGCCTCTGGCTGCACTATCATAGCCAGAGGCTTATCTTTACAGAGAAAATCAGGGAGTGTTCTCAAACCAGCTTTCAAGAATAACCACCGCAGAGGCAGAGTCGATACTGCCTTTATTGAGCGCCCGAAACCCACCTTGTTCAAATAGCCCGGCTCTGGCTTCAACGGTGCTCAGACGTTCATCTTGCAACGATACTTTTATCCCGAAGCGACCATGCAGGCGATTAGCAAATTTGCGCGCTCGTGCTGTGAGCGGTTGCTCTGTGCCATCCATATTCAGCGGCAGTCCAACCACCACCTCTTCCGGCTGCCACTCTTTAAGAAGCTTTTCAATAAGATTCCAGTCTGGTGTTCCGTCCTGGGCTTTAAATGCCGTGAGTGGACGTGCGGTGCCGGTAATGCGCTGACCTATGGCAACACCAATACTTTTAGTGCCAAAATCAAAGGCCATTAATGTTCCACTACTCATTAAGCATGCCCCGCTTCAACTGACATATTATGAATATTAACGCCTACAAGGCGGGCTGCTTCGCGCCAGCGCTCAGAGATAGGGGTGCGGAAAAAAATATCAGGATTAGCTGGAGCTGTTAGCCAGGAATTGTCCAGAATTTCCTGCTCAAGCTGCCCTTTTTCCCAGGACGCATAACCAAGCGCTACCAGAACATTTTCTGGCTGTTTAGCAGTGCCCAGAGTTTCCAGAACGTCACGAGAAGTGGTAATGACGACATCGTCTGAAATACGAATACTGGAGCCGAATTCATCAGGTGGTGAGTGCAGAATAAATCCGCGATCTTCTGCCAGTGGGCCACCGATCAATACCGGTTTATCAAGACGAATACTCGAGTCTATGGGATCAGGTTCAATTTTTAACTTTTCAAGAATGCCGCTAATCTGAAGGTTTTCCAGCGGTTTATTGATAATTATCCCCATTGCACCCTCTTCGTTATATTCGCAAATATAGACGACAGCGCGCTTAAATAAGGGATCCTGAAGCGCCGGCATGGCAATAAGGAAATGATGCTGTAAATTCATTGTCAGTGCGTAGTGTCCCGGTTAAAAAAACGGCAGTACATGGATGGATGCTGTACAGCTTATCACTAATAAACAGTATCGGGCTACCCAGCAGCTTGTCTGGGTAGCCCGATATTGGGAGAGAGGATAATATGAGGCAGGTAAAGAGAACCTGCCTGCTATTTTATTGAGCCAGTCTTTTTTCGATAGCATCAAACAGCATACCGGTAATGGATACCGGGAATTCAGCTTCAATCTCACGGATACAGGTTGGGCTGGTAACGTTAATCTCTGTTAAACGGTCACCTATGATATCCAGGCCGACAAAAATAAGGCCTCTGGCTTTTAGCTCCGGACCGACGCGGCGAGCAATATCCCAGTCACTTTCGGTTAATGGACGTGGTTCACCGCGGCCACCGGCGGCAAGGTTACCACGCGTTTCGCCCCCTTGTGGAATACGTGCCAGGCAATAAGGTACCGGTTCGCCATCAATCACTAATACGCGCTTATCACCGTCTTTGATAGCCGGTATATAGTTCTGCGCCATGCAGTAGCGAGAGCCCAATTCAGTCAGCGTTTCAGCGATAACCCCTAAGTTAGGATCGCTTTCTTTAACACGGAAGATCGAAGCACCTCCCATCCCGTCCAGCGGCTTGAGGATGATATCGCCATGTTTCTGCCAGAAGGCTTTAAGCTGGGCTTTGTTACGCGTGACCAGTGTTTCTGGCGTTAAGTCAGAGAACCAGGCAGTAAACAGCTTTTCATTACAGTCACGCAGGCTGCGTGGCTTATTGACGATAAGCGTTCCTTTTTCTTCGGCACGCTCAAGAATATAGGTAGCGTAGATAAACTCAGTGTCAAAAGGTGGATCCTTACGCATCAGGATAACATCCAGGTCAGCCAGCTGAATGTCTTGCTCACTGCCAAAGGTGTACCAGTTATCGTAATTTTGCTCGACGCTCAGCAACCGCGTACGTGCCCGTGCTTCGCCATTGTTCAGATAGAGATCGGCCATTTCCATATAGTGCAACTCATAGCCACGCTGTTGAGCTTGCAGCAGCATAGCGAAGCTTGAATCTTTTTTAATATTAATCTGTGCGATGGGATCCATCACGATGCCGAGCTTAATCATGGTTATTCTCCTTTAGCCCAGGTCGCCAAAGCGCACTTGTAGTGCGGTAATAGCGGTGAGCGCAGTAGTCTCAGTACGCAGAACACGAGGTCCTAACAGAATATCAGTAAATTGATGTTCAGCGGTCATGGCGATTTCGTCAGCAGAGAGTCCACCTTCTGGCCCGATGAGCAAACGAACACGTTCCACCGGTTGTGGCAGAGTATTAATACTGGCACTGGCGCGTGGGTGTAAATTCAGCTTGAGCCCTTGTTCCTGTTCAGAACACCATTCTTCCAGACTCATAACGGGGCGAATCTCCGGGATCCGATTTCGTCCACATTGTTCACAGGCCGCAACGGCGATTTTTTGCCACTGCCCCAGCTTTTTACTCAGACGTTCAGCATCCAGTTTGACGCCACAGCGTTCTGAATAGAGCGGGGTAATGACATTAACGCCTAGTTCGACGGCTTTCTGGATGGTAAATTCCATCTTTTCACCACGCGACATCACCTGGCCAAGATGCAACCAGAGAGGTGACTCTCGGTTATCTTCGCACCCAGTCAGGATCTCTACCTGAACGCTTTTTTTATCGGCCTGTTTGATAACAGCATCAAATATTTGGTTGCTGCCGTCGAACAGTTGCAGAGCCTGACCTGCCTGCATGCGTAATACGCGACCGACATGATTGGCGGCATCTTCCTCAAGGAAGGTGACCTGACCCACAGCTAATAAGGCAGGATGATGAATGCGGGGTATACGCATGAAATTTTTTCCGATTGATAATACGGCGAGAAACACATCACCGCGGTAAAATAAGAGATTACCGCTAGTGTAGGTTAGCTGTTTCGCGCCTGGCAAGCCCGTAGCACATAAGGGTTATTATTCCCCTGGATTTTAGCAATACGTTTATCACGTTCGCACTCCCAGTCTGTTACCGGATAGAGCTTATCCCATGCCTGAAATAGCTGAGTTTGTTGACGAGAAAGAGGGAGCTTATACTGATCGCGCATATAAAAATAGGTTCGTGCAATGGTGCCGCGCGCACGCACCGGAGGCTCGGCGAGTTTATTTTTAAAATCAATTTTCATGGCGCACTGACCATACTGATTTTCGCCCCCATTCCACTGACCAAACATAAAGTTACTGCGATCCGCATTGACCTCACCGACGGCCGGTTGCAGGTTATGCATATCGCTTTCAACTTTACGATACTCAGGATTTTTAGCACAGTTCTTACGCCCACCGTCCTGCCAGCATTGTAGCTGATGGCCAAACTGCCAGGCTGGCATCACATGTTCCCATTCAATACGCGTGGCACGGACTTCATTTTTACGTATTTTATAGCCGCATGATTCCAGGTCTGGGATCCCTTTTTTACCTTGCCAGGTAATCTTACAGCCGCAATAAAAGTCACCGGGTACATCCGCATTAACGTTGACTCCAGCTGTTTTAGCTTGAGAAAAGTTATTAACAGTATTGGCGAAAGTACCCAAAGAACTCAGTAATGCAATGCAGATAACGGCGAAAGACCATTTTTTAGACATTTATAGAGCCTTTGCAGAAAGATGCAGAAACCCTACCTGATGATTTATCCAGTTTCAATCGATGATTAGGTAACAGCGTCAGGAAATAATCAGCTGGATTAGACAGGTTTTAGTTGCTGGCCACAACGGGTACAGCGGTACTGTGTTTCACCGCGCAGTACGCGATTATGGCGGCGGACAGTGAGCTGGTGTTGCTGACAAGGGCAGTGGTAGGTAAAGGTATTTGAACGGACTGACTGCACGGCAAATTGATGAGTGCGACGAGCAGCAACGCCGAGTACCACTTCCATCATCCATTTCCACTCTTTGCCATGTGGAGGGACGCGACCAAAGTGTTTCCAGACCAGAATATGCGCCAGCTCATGGGGAACGACTTCGTCGATAAAGGGTTGTTGGTTCTCGAGTAATAAAACGGGGTTCAGGCGGATTTCATTTTTATCAAGCCATGCCGTACCTGCCGCTGTTCCGCGCTGTTGATAAAGCACGTTCGGTAGCGCGTATTCACGTTGCAAAAAAGTATTTGCCTGCATAAGTTTTTCACGCAGGCAGTGCATAACAGCTTGCTGGGTGGCAATGGGGACTCGAGAGGTTTTCATAGGAGAGGAGAATAATATCAGATAACAACAGGAGCAAATTTCTCTGCAATAAAGTGTTAATTTAAGAGCCGCTATCTGCTCCGTCAGAATGGTATATCCGTCATACTTCAAGTTGCTTGGGTGTTGCTGCAGTGAGGACAGCCGAATCACATAGTTTATCTGTGCTCATCGCCAGCCCTCACTTTGCGCCTACAAGCAACGAGGGTATAAGTCTATTTAACGGCGAAGTGTCGCCGCTAATTTAGCAATAGAGCTATCGACGAGCAGTTCGACAATGTCACTGCGTGTCGTATTGGTCTGTATCGCGAGTTGATCGATTTTACGTAATACCGACATTCGTAGTGAGAGCGAAACCGCTTTTTTCTTTTCTTTATCCAGTGAAACTTTGCTGACGGTTTCATCTGTTTTAGCTTCGACGTTTGAACTCAGGGTTTTATGTATTTGGCGAAGCGTTTTTTTATCCAGCAGCCCTGGCTCAACTATCTGATAAGAATGCGTGGCTTTACTGTAGCGGATCTCGGCAGAGTACGTTTCTCGTAATTCCTTTAGCGCACGCGTCAAGGTCGGCTCAGAACAGGCAAGCTGGCTGATAATTTTTTGAGTCTCTACCGGCATGCCTGAACCTAACAACATGGCCAGTCGAAAAACGCGTGCTTGTCGTGTACTGAGTTGCATAATAAGTAGGTGCCTGCTGTCGTTTTAAAAATCGCTCAAGTATGGCTATGTTATGAGAATTATCATCGTTCAGACCCACCAACGCGCGTAAAAACGAGCATGTTAGTTTATCCGTTATAACTTTAACCCAAGCTAAACCAATATCCCGAAAAAGCTCGTAACGGCATGAGAGCGTCGTTTGGCTGTTCGTTAATATTGATTTGTAAGCGTCACGCGTCGTACACCTTCTGAGATGTTTTCTTGTGCAATACCGTAAACCTGAGCCTGCTCAAGAACCCTTGCTGCCCAGCGTCGGTGGGTTGCCGGCTCACACATTGCGCCTTGTGATTTGAATACGGCTTGACTGGAATTCAGGATCCGCAAGGCATCCTGATGATCGGCGGCTGTTATCATCAGTGCGCGTTCAATTTTTGCTATCTGGTTCGGATGTATGGCGGTTTTTCCCACTAATCCGTGTGCCATATCGAGTGCCAGTTCACGTTCCATCACATTATGGTCATCAATATGCTCACACACCGGTGAGGTCAACGCGAAATCTCGTGAGCCAAACACGGCGACCAGCATTTTGATGACATAACCCATCGGACTATCATAGAGCGTAAGATTACGTGGGCGACGCTGTGAAATAACGTTCATCAGATCATTACCACCAATGCGCAGAGCGATAATTCGCTGGTGGCACGGATGCTCGACCAGCGCAGTGGCAAGTTCACGCATCTGTATGACATCAAAGACGTCTTCGGTTTCCAGAGTCGGCATCATACACAGGTGCGAATCTTTCATAATATCCCACCATGCAGGCAGGGAAGCGAAGGTGAACTTGGGTAATACCAATCCATCAATCGGCGATAAATCCAGTGTGGTCATCAAATACTGGCCCATGCCCACATGACGGGGACGAATAAAGACCAGAGGCCACTCGGCACCCAGTCCTTGCGCTTTTGCTGCACACAATTCCGTCAGAGCCTGTTTTAAATTCGCCATAGCGGCTGGTACATCTTGTTCGCTGACGGCATCCTCAAGACAAATCACAATTGAACGCAGCCCGGCAATTTCATTATTCAGTATACTTTTGGCAATATCAGAGCGCGTTGCAGGCATATAGAGTGTGGCACCCAACCGGTAAGGCGATAGTCTCTTTGTCATCAGTGAACCTTTTTAATAATGGTGATAGCACGGTATTGTCCGAGACTGTCACCGACCTCAGTGATGGTGATATTTTTTTCACGGGCCAGATAAACCAGCAGGGCAACGTCGGGGTCATTCACCGAACGGACAAGAACATGTTCGGGCACCCGACGTAAAACGGCCCGTGTGGCTTCTGCAATACCGGGTTTAATCCGGTTAACATTGGTAATATTGTACTCGGTGAGCAGTGACTGAATGACCTGCTCACTCTGGGATTTCAACTGCTTATTATTATTTGCAGAAGTCCATTGGCTGGCAGGAATCGTACTTTTATCAAGTGAGCGCTGGCACTCAGCGACTCTGTCCACCAGCTGGCGACTGCATTCAAATTGACGAAGATGTTCACACTGGACACAGCCATGTAGTCCTTCTGCTGACCAGATAGAACGTGAGATTAGCCCGGAGACTGGCGCACCCATAATGCCGAAGGGGATCAGCCAGTCATCATGACTGGCGGTGAGCCACGATACGCCGCAGGGATCGGCCAGTACCACCAGTCGTGGATTGAGTGGATACCCAGAACGCGATGCCAGTGAACGTCGTAGTTCGCCGGTAATGGCGCCTTTGCCCGTCCAGCCATCGACAAATACCACACCTTCTGTGCCATGTCGGCTCTCAATCCAGTCCATGGCGGTTTCATCAATCCCTCGATCGCGAATGATGCTCACACCATAGTGATGTGACTGCTTACCCATCTCGCGAAGGGTTCGATGTAACATCACGCCAAGAGGCACTCCTGCCCGCACCAGACTGACTAATATAATGGGTGTATTACCGAAGCGCTCTGCCAGAGCTTTCGCCAGCATCATGACTTCTCTTGCCAGGCGGACAGCACCTTCATCTAAAGCACGGGCAAATAAATCCAGATGCCAGCGCGTGGGTTCAGGTTCCTGACTCAGCATCTCGGAGTAATGTTTGGTGCCGGACTGAATCAGCTGTTCTTTTTGATCTACCGGCGTCATTTCTATTTCAACCGGCTTGAGGAGAAAATGGATATCCTCAGGCAGATAAGAACCGGAAAAGGGGATAAAGGATTGCATATTATTGCTCTCCAAAAACATGTCGATTGATATGTTCTGCAAACTGGCTCTGACGCGGCAGGCCAAACCAGTGACACAGTTTCATAAAGCGATGGTCGCTGAGACTATCCCCTAAACCAATCACCGGAAAAACACCCCGTTCGGCACGCAGCTTATTCAGCAAATGTTGCGTTGCCAGGCCTTTTTCTACTGCTACCGGTAACCAGGCAATATTGTTGCTGTTTTTATGAATATAAAAACCAGTGGTTGGGAATAGGGTTTCGATTTCCTCACCAAAGGCATAGAGTTCTGCCAGCTGAGTACTGTCCGTATGCTTCATCACCAGATAAACAGGCGTATCGTCATACTCATAATTAATCCTCGCCCAACCCTGAATGCCTCTTTCGGCCATCAGTGCCGTGATATCACGTTGCAGAGTCAGTAGCGTCTCGCGATAGGGTGAGAGACTGGCCAGCATGTGCGCTTTCCACTCTTCGTCAGGCGTTCCTTCCGGCGTCAAGATAACTGCACCGTGCGTGACGATAGCCCATGATTTAAATGGAACCGTCACTCGCGCCATCTCGTCGGTACCCCGAGCCGTGACAGGAATAAAGTCCGCATGTTCCAGTAACCAGTCTACCAGCATGGATTGTTCTTCAGTCATAAAGCTGCGGGCATTCATGGAACGATCTAAGGCCCCTGTTCTATAGGGTTTGAGAGCCAGTTCATCAACCATTTTCCGGCGTGTCTGAAACAGCGTGTCATCGAGATCAGAGAGAACCACGGGTTTATTCATAAACGATAACCTCAACGATGGGAGCCACGGTATTCAAGGCATCAAGTAAAACAGGAGAAACACTGTCAGTCGGCGTTTCGATACACAGAAGAATACGGTCAAATTGCTGATGTGCGACGTTATAGACAAAATTGGGAATACCCAGCCCATAATTATCTGCAAAGGCAATCACTGACTCGATAGCAAAGCCAGTAGAAATTGGCGAGCGGGTACTGCTACTGAACTTGACTTCCGCTCCCTGATTTTCCAGGCGTTCCGCCAGCAGGAAGGGTTCCCAGACAAATTCTCCCGATCCCAATACTAAGATTTTTTCCCCGGCTGATACGGTAATACTGGTGCCCAGATCGCCGGCTGGTGTTGCCATGCCGAGGCGTCCCCAGCTTTGCTTTCCGCTAATCGCCACGCTGCCTTTGGCTGTGACATTGACGTCTGGCATAACAGGAACCGGAGCATTAACTTTCTTCTCCCAGTGCCAGTTTCCTTGCGCGAGGAATACTGATGTGACAGGCAGTGGGCACTGTTCAGCGAGTGCGTTGCCACTCCAGTTGGTGAGTGTCACGGTGACCACTTGCTCAACGGCTGACAGGCGAGCATCAGTACGCAGCGCTTCCAGCAAGTTGATAAAAGTCTTACCGGTAGTGGCCTCATCATCAATAAGCACCAGGGTGCGAGCATCACGGACATATGTCTGAAGTCGCGGATCGGTGGGATGATAGAGCAGATGATCTGTCGCGTGTGAATGGTCTTCTTTAAATTCACACATTAATTCGCCATCAACGGGATAGCGGGTAGAGGTCAGATAAACGGCCTCGTCGAATAGCTTTGCAGCTTCATGGTAAACGCCAGCTCCGAGTCCGACAGCCGTTTCCGCCATACCGATAAACAGTACCGGCTGAGGTAAGTCAGCTGGGATCTGTTGTGCGAGCTGCTGATAAACAGAACGCATTATCGCAGGAGAGACAGGGATATGTTTTCCCAGCACTTTACTGACAAAGAGAAAACCCCGCTTAGGATTACGGCGCTCGGCGATATCGAACAGAGCATCGAGTGACAGGGTGCCGTGAGTCGGGGTCACCGTCAGGGTTCCACCCGACAGCTCTTTACGGTAGGGAGTGGATTGATTATGCATCGTTATGCCCCCCGTTGCTGGTGGATAGATTATCCAGCTCGGGGTTGTATAAGATGACATCAGTCATCGATCGAACCACTACTGGAGAGAAACTTTCTGTAGCCAGCAACTGGGCTTCAGATTTATCCATCAGCCCCAGTTGACGCAGCACAAAGAGGGCCGGTAGGTTGACGCCACTATGACGGGTATAGCCGATCCCGCCAGAAGGTCGCATGTTAATTTCCAGCAGAATCGGTTCCCCTTGTGGATTATTGCGTGTTTGTACATTAACCAGACCATCAGCCTGCATCACTTGAGCACACTGCTTGCCCAGCTCAAAGGCCGGACCTGACTGCTCAATATATTGCAGGGCACCTTCTTTACGGCGGGCGACGGCCGCAATGACCTGACCTTTTTCAACCAGCATATCGATGGAATATTCAGGCCCTGGCAAGTAGGGCATCAGCACCAGTGGTTTGAAATCATTTTGTTGTTCAAGCGCATATAAATACATCTCAGGATGTACTTTACGGCTATCAGGATAAGTGAATGCAGACATCGGCGTCGCGTTGTCATCAAAGCGCCAGAATCCCATGCCATAAATACCAGTAACCGGTTTTACGCACAGGGCGTGTTTATCGCCTGCAGACGCGAGCTGATGACGAAGTGCTCCAGCGCTATCGATACGCAAAGAAGGGACGACCGGCAGGTTATGGGTTTCCATCATTCGGGCAAATTCGATTTTGTCATCAGCCAGAGCAAGCATCGCGGTGCCGATCGCGCCAGTCGTCAGGGAAACGCCGAGCGCTTCAATCTCTTGACGATGAGCTTCAAACCACAGGCTGTTACGGCCGGTATGAAGGGCCTTAACGTCATAATGTTTTACCGTGGTAGCAATGAAATCCAGGCGTTGTTCATCATCAGCTGGCTCAATTAACGCTATATCTGCCAGGGAGAGTATTTCATTGCGGCTATGGCGATGAGAGGCGATCACGGTTATCGCCCGAGGCGTATTTTTAAAAAACTCTTGAACGCCTGCAATGATATCGCGCTGCGACGATAAACCTTCCATGAACCAGATTGTGTGACCCATCGGCTTTATTTTTCCCAGAATGAGAGGAGGAGACTATTGAGTGATGAGTCTAAGGATGCACCTTGTTTATGTCAATCATAATATGATCGTAATATTTATTAATAAAATTAGAGGTAAATTCTGGTAAACTTCAACCGCATTCGTCATTTTTCGTAAATGTTTAACTTTTATTTGTTTGTAAATCAATTGGTTGGGTTGGTTGTGTTGAAATCATTAAAAATTATGGTTGTTGTTAAACTTCATCATGATATGATTTTTTAAAGATGTATTTTATGATTTTAAAGAAGAACGATTTAACCTACTCCTGAAGGAATAAATAATGGTTTCATTAAGCAAAAACCAAACAGTTTCACTCAGCAAAGAAACATCATCGTTAAATCAGCTGCAATTCGGTTTAGGTTGGGATCCTTTGAAAAAGAAAAAAGGATTCTTCGGTGGTCTTCTCGGCGGTGGCAGTGACTCCATCGATTTAGATGCGGGGTGTGTCCTGCTAGATGCTACGGGTAAAACTATCGATACCATCTGGTTCCGCAAGCTGAAATCAAGCTGTGGTTCAGTTATCCACCAGGGTGACAACCTGACCGGTGAAGGGGATGGCGATGATGAAGTTATCACCGTCGATCTGACACGTTTACCTTCACAGGTTGAATATCTTGCTTTCACGGTGAATAGCTTCCGTGGACAAACTTTTAATGAAGTCGATAACGCTTTTTGCCGCGTGGTCGATCAGTCCCGTAAAGAACTGGCTCGCTACCAGCTGACTGAACAGGGTTCTCACACCGGTATTATCATTGCTTCTTTAGCACGCAAGGGCGGCAGCTGGGACTTTACCGCTCATGGCAAAGCCTCTACCGGTCGAACCATTGATGATATGCATGCTGATATTGTTACTACGGTGGTGCGGTAATGACTATGACGCCGGGGGGCAATGCCCCCGTTCCTTCACAGGTACTGACGGTGCGTGTTCTCTCTGGCGTCTCGGTCGATGCCTCTTCGTTCCGTCTTTATGCTTCAGGTAAAGTTCAGGGTGACCCGGATATGGTGTTTTACGGGCAACCTGTTAACGATGATGGTTCAGTCAAACTCTCAGGTGCGGGTACCGATACCGCTTTTCAGGTCGATATCAATCGCCTGCGACCTGAAGTACAAAAACTGGCTTTCACCGCAACCTGTGATGGCAATATGACGCTCTCTGGTCTGAAACATCTTTCAATCCAGATTGAGCTTAACGGAAGTATTTTGCTGTCAGGCAATGTGGACGTGTCTGGCCGTCAGGAAGCGGCGCTGATCCTTGGTGAACTTTATCGGCGTAATACTGAGTGGAAGTTTCGCTTTGTTGCGCAGGGTTTTAACGGTGGACTACAGCCGCTAGCTGAACATTTCGGGGTGGATATCTCTGATACTGCTCCCCCTGCTAGTACGCCAGCACCTGCAGCACCTGCAGCAGCGCCAGTTCCGGCACCGGCAAAAATCAGTTTGAGCAAAGTCTCACTGACCAAAGAAAAGCCGTCCATCAGCCTGGCTAAGCGGGATAATTTTGGCGAAATAAAAATTAACCTCAACTGGAATCAGGCCCGGACTGAATCCGGTGGTATGTTCGGCGGAATGTTCAGTAAATCCAAAGGTATTGATCTGGATTTAGGGGCATTTGTTGAACTTCAGGATGGTTCTAAAGGCGTGATTCAGGCGCTTGGAAACACCTTTGGTCGACTGAACTCAGAGCCTTTTGTTGAATTACAGGGGGATGATCGTACCGGACAGGCTACTGAAGGGGAATGGCTGCATATCAATGGCCGCGAATGGAAGAACATCCGCCAGGTGCTGATCTTTGCCTTTATTTATGAAGGGGTAGCCAGCTGGGATAAAACAGATGGCGTGGTCACGCTGCATATCCCTGAGCAACCGCCGATAGAAACGCGCTTAACAGAAGGGTCTAACCGCCACAATATGTGTGCGATAGCGCGTCTGGTCAATGAAAATGGCGCGATTAAGGTTGAACGTATTAATCAGTTTTTCAGTGGCCATAAAGATATGGACAATGCGCTGGGCTGGGGCTTCCGTTGGTCTGCTGGTTCAAAATAATTTTAATATTCTGAGGGTGAAATAATGAGTTTTTTCAATAAAGTAAAAGGCGCATTCAGTGCCGGTCGTGATGAGCTAACTAAACAAGTCGGGCGTTTTAAACACAAAAAATTTATGCAGGGTACCGTGGCTATTTGTGCCCGTATCGCAGTCACTAGCGATGGTGTCAGTGCAGAAGAAAAGCAAAAGATGATTGGTTTTCTCAAGGCCTCTCCTGAACTGAAAGTCTTCGATACCAAAGAAGTTATCGACTTCTTCAATGAGCTGGTTACTAGCTTTAGTTTCGATTACGAAATTGGTAAAGGGGAAACCATGAAATATATTCTGGCATTGAAAGATCAGCCAGAAGCCGCGCAACTGGCGGTTCGTGTCGGTATCGCGGTCGCGAAAAGTGATGGTGATTTTGACCAGTCCGAAAAAATTGCAGTCATTGAAATCGCACAGGCTCTGGGCTTTACTCCGGCTGAATTTGGCCTCTAATTTTTACACTTTGGTTTAAGGTCTCATTATGGTTTCTACACATATTGGTTTCCCGACAGAAACGGTCATTGTTTTTGTTGTACTGGCTGTCGGTGCTATCTGTATCGACTTGTTTATGCATCGTCATGATAAGCCAATTTCTTTAAAAAGCGCATCGCTCTGGACAGTGTTCTGGATAGCTGTGGCGATGGCCTTTGCGGGTTTCCTCTATGTTCATCACGGTGACGAAGTTGCGAGTCTGTTTATTACTGGCTATGCGCTTGAGAAAGTCCTGTCGGTAGATAACCTGTTTGTGATTATGGCTATCTTCTCGTGGTTCGCTGTGCCGAATAACCTTCGCCACCGTGTCCTTTACTGGGGCGTCATTGGTGCCATCGTGTTCCGTGGGATCTTCGTTGCCATTGGTACCAGCCTGCTGTCATTGGGACCTTGGGTCGAAGTCGTCTTTGCCTTAATCGTCTTATGGACCGCGGTTATGATGCTCAGAAGTGGTGATGATAATGATGAGATTGAAGATTACTCTCAGCATATCGCTTACCGTATGGTGAAACGCTTCTTCCCTATCTGGCCGAAACTGAAAGGACATGCTTTCCTTATCAGCCAGAAAGAAGTTGATGCTGAACTGGCAAAACCGGAAAACAAAGACATCAAAGTTGGTCGTGCGGGCAAAGGCGCGATGTATGCAACCCCGCTGATGCTCTGTCTTGCCGTGGTTGAGCTTTCTGATGTGATGTTCGCTTTTGACTCTGTTCCAGCCGTTATCGCTGTGAGTCGCGAACCGCTGATTGTCTACAGTGCCATGATGTTCGCTATTCTTGGCCTGCGTACTATGTACTTTGTTCTGGAAGCGCTTAAGCAATACCTGGTACACCTTGAAAAAGCCGTTATCGTGCTGCTGTTCTTTATCGGTCTGAAACTGGGTCTGAATGCAACTGACCATCTGTGGCATCACGGCTACAGTATTTCAGCCAATATGAGCTTGTTCGTTGTTCTTGGTGTGCTGTCTGTGGGTATTATTGTCAGCGTGTTGTTCCCTGGAAAACCTGATGCCAAAGAAGGCAAAGAGGATTAATTTCCCAAGACCATCACTTTGATTATTAACCTTAACAATTGAGGATAGAACTATGGGTGTTTCTCTTTCTAAAGGCGGTAATGTTTCTTTAAGCAAAGAAGCTCCAACAATGAAAAATATGCTGGTCGGTCTGGGGTGGGATGCCCGCTCTACCGATGGCCAGGACTTTGACCTCGATGCTTCAGCATTCCTGCTGAATAGCGCAGGGAAAGTACGTGGTGATGCAGATTTCATTTTCTATAACAATTTGAAATCCACTGATGGCTCTGTACTGCATACCGGTGACAACCGTACTGGTGCAGGTGATGGTGACGATGAAGCCCTGAAAATCAAGCTCGACCAGATCCCGGCCGAGGTGGATAAAATAGTTTTCGTGGTGACTATCCATGATGCAACCACCCGTCGCCAGAGCTTCGGTCAAGTATCAGGTGCATTTATTCGCCTGGTTAATGATGATAACCAGCAGGAAGTGGCCCGTTATGACCTGACTGAGGATGCTTCTACAGAAACGGCCATGCTGTTCGGCGAACTGTATCGCCACAACGCGGAATGGAAATTCCGTGCTGTAGGCCAGGGTTATGCTGGTGGTCTGGCATCCGTTTGTGCTCAGTACGGTATCAACGCATCTTAATTGCTGCAAAGTGACTTCTGTCAGGACTAATCAGGCGGTATTCGCCGCCTGATTTTATGAATACTTAGGAGAGTAAAAATGGCTGTATCTTTGACTAAAGGCGGAAACGTATCCTTAACAAAAGAAGCACCAACCATGAATATCGCCATGGCTGGTCTGGGCTGGGATGCGCGTGTAACTGATGGTGCAGGTTTTGATCTTGATGCGTCGGTCTTTATGGTCGGTGATGACGGTAAGGTTCTCTCCGATGCATCCTTTATTTTCTTTAATAACAAAACCAGCACCTGTGGTTCTGTCAATCATATGGGTGATAACCGTACTGGCGAAGGTGACGGTGATGATGAGCAGGTTAAAGTTGAACTGTCTAAAATCCCTGCTGAAGTGAAAAAACTGGTATTTGCGGTCACCATTTATGATGCAGAAGCGCGTCAACAAAACTTTGGTATGGTGAGCAACAGTTATATGCGTGTCGTTAACCACGACAACGGCACTGAAATTGCTCGTTTCGATCTGTCAGAAGATGCCTCTACCGAAACAGCAATGATATTTGGTGAGCTGTATCGCCATAATGCTGAGTGGAAATTTAAAGCTGTAGGTCAAGGCTTTACCGGCGGTTTATCTGCCCTGGCTTCACAGCATGGCGTGAATATCTAATATTGATATCAGTATAATAGCCCCAGAGAGTGGACTGTATGCTAAGTAAGATACAGTCCATTTTGATGGGGCTTTTTACGTTATTTCAGGGTGCTTTTTATTTTAGCCAGCGGGGGATTACGTTTTTCCCATGCACTGTGAAAATGTCGCCAGTGTGGCTCCTGGGCAATAGCCAGCATCTCATAGTCGCCTCGAGTGTCGCCCCATGCCCGTAAGTAATAGGAAGAGAGTGGACCATACTCAGCGGTAAGCCTCACCACTTTTTGAGCACATCGACAGTTCTGACCATCGATATTCCCCGTTAACACACCCTCTTTGATTTCCAGATTTGTGCCTATCAAACGGATGCCTAGCCTGTCAGCAAAAGGCTTTAGTACGATTGCTGGTGAAGCAGAACAAATGGTGACGATAGCACCAGAGTTGACCTGAGTTGCCACATCAATCAGACCAGAAGGGCGCATCATACGGGTAAAGTATTTTTCACAAAACTCACTGGCTTTTTGCTCAACCCAGCGTGCTTCAACGCCGGTAAGGAAGGTCTTGATCAGAATTCCCTTTAATTCATCACGCGTGACCCTTCGACCGATACATTTGAGTGTCGGGATAACAAGACGCATCAGACGTCGGGCAAAGACGCGTTTTCCAAAGGCAAAGCGCAAGAAGGGGACAAAACTATCACGTTTGGTGAGCGTTCCGTCAAAATCAAAGACGGAGAGGACATTCGTCTTATTAGTCATCCTATACCTCAAGTTTTAACGTGTTTTATCATCATGATAAAAGACGGCTATACCGATCGCCAGAAAATATAAAGGCCAGCATAAGCTGGCCTTTATAGCATTGATAGCTGTAATGGATTAAATCAGTCCGGCAGCTTCGCGCAGTTGTTCGGCTTTGTCGGTTTTTTCCCATGGGAAATGTTCGCGACCAAAGTGACCATAAGCAGCCGTTTCTTTGTAGATAGGGTGCAACAGGTCCAGCATTTGAATCAGACCGTATGGACGCAAGTCGAAGAATTCGCGGACCAGCAGGGTCAGTTGCTCAACCGCAATTTTTTCGGTGCCGAAGGTTTCAACCATAATTGAGGTGGGTTCAGCCACGCCAATCGCGTAAGAAACCTGAATTTCACAACGATCTGCCAGACCTGCGGCAACGATATTTTTTGCCACGTAGCGAGCTGCATAGGCTGCTGAACGGTCGACTTTAGACGGATCTTTACCTGAGAACGCGCCCCCACCATGACGAGCCATGCCGCCGTAAGTATCGACGATAATCTTACGCCCAGTCAGGCCACAGTCACCCATTGGGCCACCAATAACAAAACGGCCAGTCGGGTTGATATGGTATTTGGTCTGCGAATTCAGCCATTCAGCGGGCAGAACAGGTTTGATGATTTCTTCCATCACTGCTTCCTGAAGTGTTTTCAGGGAGACAGACTCAGAGTGCTGAGTAGATAGAACAACGGCATCAATGCCAACGATTTTTCCGTCGTCATACTGGAAGGTAATCTGGCTTTTTGCATCCGGACGCAGCCACTGCAGAGTACCATTTTTACGAACTTCTGCCTGACGCTGTACCAGACGGTGAGCGTAAGTAATAGGAGCTGGCATTAAAACGTCAGTTTCGTTAGTTGCATAACCAAACATCAGTCCCTGATCGCCCGCGCCTTGTTCCAGGGGATCGGTACGGTCAACGCCCTGATTAATATCCGGAGACTGCTTACCGATAGCACTCAAGATCGCACAAGAGTTTGCATCAAAGCCCATATCAGAATGGACGTAACCAATTTCACGTATCGTCTGACGGGTTATTTCTTCGATATCAACCCAGGCGCTGGTAGTGATTTCACCACCTACTAAGACCATACCGGTTTTAACATAGGTCTCGCATGCGACGCGAGCCTTCGGGTCTTGCTCAAGAATCGCATCGAGAACCGCATCAGAGATTTGGTCGGCGATTTTATCAGGATGCCCTTCAGATACTGACTCGGACGTAAAAAGGTGCTTAGCCATATTTTTTTCACCCTAAGATAATTCGTTTAGTTCAGGCTGTTGCCAATTGTAAGTGTAGCGAAATAAACCAGCCTGAAACGTGTTGCCACAGATTGAAAAACAGGCAGTCTAATACTGGATATCCGTCCTGAGTAACTCAAACAGGTTGAGATAAAACAGGAATATACCCTAAATTATTCGAGTTGCTTGTCGGCGTTGAGCAAATACTGGCGTAAACATAGATAAACTATGTGATTCGGCAGAATTGATGAAAGCAACGCCAGGCAACTTGAAGTACGACGAGTATAGATGGATTAACATCTGGACGTCTATTTTAAATATTCATACAGCAGATGGCTAGAATTATTTCTACCCCTTAGCATCATTGCCCTCTTTTCGTTAAGAAAAGTGGCGATCGAAGAAGCGAAAAATGGTATTAAGAGATTGTGGTTATCTCAGATGGGCAAAAGAGTAATTTTTAAGTATTTGATTTTAAGTCGTATTTATTTTTTTCTGGTGTGAGGCCACCATGAATATTTTTCACGGTGGATGCAAGCGCTGCTCTGTTAAATAAGGGCTTTTGGATTGTTTTTCATTGATGCGATTAACCTGCCCTGATGTTGTTTGTGCGACACATCTTTCTGTTACATAACCTGCGTATAGGTCTTCAGTCAGGGGAGCAAGATTTACCTGGTATAGCCGCACAAAAAATGTAGCCAACATGGAATAGAAAATGGAAATTTATATTAGCTTGGTCATTATCGCTGTAGTACTACTCTGGGTCGTCATGACCTATAACCGTTTTATCTCGCTGCGTCGTTTTAAAGACGAAGCCTGGAGCGGTATCGCAGTGCAGCTTAAACGTCGGCACGATCTGCTGCCCAACTTATTAAGCGTGGTGAAGCGCTATGCTCAGCATGAAAAAGAACTGTTTGAAAATCTCTCCCGCCAGCGCAGCAGTCTTGCAGGCAATACCCGAGAGGTAGCCGAGAGTGAGCGAGTATTATCTGGAGCCTTAGGCCGTATCTTGGCGCTGGCAGAAGCCTACCCAGAACTGAAGGCGAATGAAAATTTCCTCTCTCTGCAACAGTCTCTTGCCGAGACAGAAGAGCAGCTGCAGATGGCGCGCCGCTATTTCAATGGCACGGTGCGTGATTTCAATATTTTGGTGGAGTCTTTCCCGAGCCTGGTGCTGGCACGTCTGTTTGGCTTTAAAACAGATACCTTCTTCGAACTCGAAGATCCCGAGGATGCTAAATTACCACGAATGGACTGATACTATGGCTGCATTATTTCGCTGGATAGTCTGTGTGTTAGGGGGATTATCGCTGATAGTAATAGGAACTACGCAGGTTGTAGCTGATATCGCTCCTGTTGAAATCGCACCGATCACTAACGTAGAAAGTATACGACCAACACCACCGAGTCATTCTGGTCTGATCCGTGCCTATGAACACATTCTTTCGTTCGATGCCCGGGCCCATTTCAATGCTGATGGTAGTATGGAGATGCGGGAAAATATCAAGGTGTTGTCTTTAGGAAAAGAGATAAAACGTGGGATTTTCCGTACCTTACCACTCACCTGGGATCGTCAGGATGGCAAGGCTTTCAAAGTGGATTATCAGGTCAAAAGCGTGTTGCGCGATGGTGTCTCTGAACCCTTTAGCCTGGATAAAACCGCTAATACGCTGACCGTGCGTATTGGTAGTCCCGATCATATTCTGAAACCTGCTATCTATAAATATGAAATTCGCTATCAGGTCAGCAATCACTTCAGCCGTTTCTCCGACTGGGATGAACTCTACTGGAACGTAACGGGTAACGACTGGAGCTATCCGATAACTAAAACCAGCTTCCAACTGGAGCTACCAGATGCCAGTCTCTATCGGGATAGTGAAGGTAAAGATTCCCGGCTGCGTACCATCGATATTTATACCGGGAACCAAGGGGAGAAAGAGCAAAATGCCCGGATCTTACCCAATGGCGCGATACAAACCACACAGCCACTCAGTAAGGGGGAGGGGCTGACCGTAGTTTATACATGGCCGCGCGATATTCTGGGCGGTGCCGACGATCCACAAGCCGTTTTCCCCCTGGTACATCTGTTATTGCCCACTCTGGCAACCAGTGCATTGTGGATACCGGTGCTGCTGATGGTTATCTATTATCTGTGGTGGTGGCGTAAAAATGTCACGGCCATCGGACTGAAAATGCCTCCTGTTGTACCGTTATATGCCGTGCCGGATAATTTTTCACCCGGCTATCTGCGCTTTATAACACGACGTAAATACGATGATGTAGCCTTCAGTAGCGATCTACTGGCTCTTGTTGCCAAACGTTGTGTAACGATTACGGTCAAGGCAAATGAATTAAACAGTCCTTGGTCATCCCAATTTCACTCCCTGGATAAACAGTGGCTTTCTTACCAGCCAGAGCACAAAAATCAGCGCTTAACGGCTGACGATAAACATCTTCTGGGGCTGTTGTTTAAGGGGGATCGTAAAAACATTAACCTCAGCCTGCCTTATCAGAGGCCAATGCAAAATGCGCGCAAGTGGCTGGAAGATCGTAGTAAAAAGCAGCGGGATAAAGTATTTATAAAAATCGGTAAATCGATTCGTCGTGCAGTCTATATCATGCTGTTGATCCCGATTATCTGTGGTGCCTTGTTCAGCCCTGCGGCAGCGGCTATGACTGTACCTGCGTTGATATTCTTGCCTCTTGGCATCGCTATGCTCTCCTTACCGCTAAGATTTTTACTTAACCCGAAAGCAATATGGGATGACTGGGGATTTATTCCCTTGGTTTTTTCACTGATATTTGGCTCATTTGTCACCTTTAGTGGCGGCTTATTCCTGTTTAGCATACTGCCTCTGACGGAGTTCCCCGCCGGATATATTGGTGCACTGTTAGTCTCGATTTTGTTATGCATCGGCTTTGCTTTGTTGATCCCACGCTATACCCAGCAGGGGCTGAATGATTTAGCCGTTGCACAAGGACTGAAGCTATATTTGGGGACGGCTGAAAGGCATCGTTATCAGATACTTTACCCACCGGATCAACGGGTTTCTCATTTTGAAAGCCTGTTACCCACCGCCCTGGCACTTGGCGTTGGCAAAACCTGGGCTAATACCTTTGCCGAATACCTGAGCCAATCCGGAGCCATATCGGAAGCCTTTGCCGACACTGACTGGAAGAGCGTGAGCCGTTTTAGTCACTCTTGTTCTGCATCTTCCAGGTCAACCCCCAGTCGTAGCTCAAGTTCAGGTTCTTCGGGCTCGAGCTCCCGGGGTTCTGGTTCATCCGGCAGGGGATCATCCGGTGGCGGTTCTGGCGGTGGCGGTGGCGGTGGCTGGTAGAGTATCGCACGTAGAATAAGCGGTTTTTTCTCATCCATCACGGAGAGAGATTTTCAGAGATGTCTCTCTCCGTGAGACTTGAATAGATCTCCATTAGCAATAGGGTGTTGCTTAGTGTGCGTTTTCGTTTAGCTGCACATCATGCTCTGTTAAGAAGAGTGAGCTTTACCGTTGATTGTTTGCCTATTTTTATTTTGCATTTTTCTCTGGTTGGCGGTATAAAGCGCCCACGCGGCTTATCAAAAAAGCGCACGATATCCGTGTTGCCCACTTCCAGCCGGGTTGAGCATTTTTCCCGAGCCTGTTTGTACAGTGCTCAACGCTTTAGCTTGTTGCATACCCGTCAACGTATGCATGGAGGTGAGTTGATTAATGAACCATTGTTACCCGATAACACAGGGATACCACTCTGGTATCTACTTGCTCCTCGTAGCCTGCATGTCATGTTTTAAATCCTACCGATGTCATACCTATCTCAGTGCTTCTCAGGATCCACGAGCCGGTATTTAATCCGTCGTGATAACTGAACAAGGGCACTCTTGTCTGACAAGAGTTTTCTCGTGGTTTCGCCAATCTGTCATACAGATTCTGGTTATGTGTTTTACAATAAAATGAAAAAGAAACCTATAGTGCAGCCTGACTGTCAGATTTTTCTGCTACCCAATTACCTGGGGAATGGGTTGTTATTGCAAGATCACCCTGCGATAGTAGTGAACTGTATCGCATATTTGAAACAACTTGAGGTTCGCCATGACTGACAAAATCTCTTCTGTTCCAGGTTCGTCATCAGGCGAGCAAGATCACTATCGCTCCATGCAGGAGGTCGCCATGAGTTCCGAGGAAGCAAGCAAAATGCTGCGTACCTATAATATTGCCTGGTGGGGTAATAATTATTATGACGTCAATGAGCTTGGCCATATTACCGTATGCCCGAACCCGGATGTTCCGCAGGCCAGAGTTGATCTCGCCGAGTTAGTAAAAGCCCGTGAAGTACAAGGACAGCGGCTACCGGCACTGTTTTGCTTCCCACAGATCCTACAGCATCGCCTGCGTTCAATTAACGCCGCTTTTAAGCGTGCTCGGGAATCTTATGGCTATCGCGGTGATTATTTCCTGGTTTATCCGATTAAGGTTAACCAGCATAAGCGCGTAATCGAGTCACTGATCCATTCTGGTGAACCGTTAGGTTTGGAAGCAGGATCAAAAGCTGAACTGATGGCGGTCCTGGCACATGCCGGTATGACGCGTTCGGTGATCGTCTGTAATGGCTATAAAGACCGTGAGTATATTCGCCTGGCACTGATCGGCGAGAAGATGGGCCACAAGGTTTATCTGGTCATCGAGAAAATGTCAGAAATCAAAATCGTTCTGGAAGAAGCAGAACGTTTAAACGTGGTTCCGCGTCTGGGTGTTCGTGCGCGTCTGGCTTCCCAGGGGTCGGGCAAATGGCAGGCATCCGGTGGTGAGAAGTCTAAATTTGGTCTGGCAGCAGTGCAGGTGTTACAGCTGGTTGAAATGCTGCGTGAAGCGGGTCATATCGATAGCTTACAACTGCTCCACTTCCACCTTGGTTCGCAGATGTCGAATATCCGTGATATCGCTACTGGTGTTCGTGAGTCGGCACGTTTCTATGTCGAATTGCATAAACTGGGTGTGAATATTCAGTGCTTCGATGTGGGCGGCGGCTTAGGCGTTGACTACGAAGGCACTCGCTCCCAGTCAGACTGCTCTGTGAACTATGGTCTTAATGAATATGCCAATAATATTATTTGGGCTATTGGCGATGCTTGTGAAGAGTTCGATCTGCCACATCCGACAGTGATTACTGAGTCCGGACGTGCTGTTACTGCTCATCATACGGTGCTGGTCTCTAATATCATTGGTGTTGAACGCAACGAATACACCACACCCGTTGCCCCAGCTGAGGACGCGCCGCGTGCCCTGCAAAGCATGTGGGAAACCTGGGGTGAAATGCATGAACCCAATAACCGTCGCTCATTACGCGAATGGCTGCATGACAGCCAGATGGACTTGCATGATATTCATACCGGTTATGCCTCTGGCAGCTATTCTTTGCAGGAGCGTGCCTGGGCAGAACAGCTTTACCTTAGTATGTGCCATGAGATCCAACTCCTGTTAGATCCGAGTAATCGCGCTCACCGCCCGATTATTGACGAGCTACAGGAACGTATGGCAGATAAGATTTACGTCAACTTCTCTCTGTTCCAGTCGATGCCTGATGCCTGGGGTATTGATCAGTTGTTCCCGGTAATGCCACTGGAAGGGTTAAACCTGACGCCAAAACGTCGTGCTGTACTGCTGGACATCACTTGTGACTCCGACGGTGCCATTGACCACTATATCGATGGCGATGGAATTGCGACGACCATGCCGATGCCGGAGTACGATCCTGAAAATCCACCGACCTTAGGTTTCTTTATGGTAGGTGCGTACCAGGAGATCCTCGGTAATATGCATAACCTGTTCGGTGATACCGAAGCGGTAGACGTCTTTGTAACACCAGAGGGTGTCGTTAATGTTGAACTCTCTGATGAAGGGGACACCGTTGCCGATATGCTTCAATACGTACAGCTGGATCCGAATACTTTGCTGAAACACTTCCGGGATCAGGTGAAACAGACCGATCTGGATAGTGAATTACAACAACAGTTCCTGGAAGAGTTTGAAGCGGGTCTTTACGGCTACACTTATCTGGAAGATGAATAGATAGTACTGAAAAGCTGGGTGCTTTCGTAGCACCCAGCTTTAAATTTCAATGTGTTATGTGAAACTTAGCGACTTCATAGTGAATTAAGGATTCTCTATGATCATGTATTTTCCATGTAATAATCGCGGTTACTACATCTGGCAAAAATCCCATCAAAGTAAACTTATACGCTTCGATCTCCGAACCAAAGACTTTCATATTGCTTCTTTACGTTCAAAAGTCTTACTCAATACTTACTACCATCTGAAACGTGAATGTCTCAGCTTTCAAGAAATCAAAGAGCACTTGATCGCAGAACGAGATCGCTACATCGATCATGAAATACATGTTCAAGTAGTACATTTCTGCTGGAGGCGTAATGAAATGAATTTACCTGTCTCTATACCCGTTATCAGTAAGCAGAAAAGCACGAAGATCAGTTCAATTGCCAAAGAGTGGTATGAAGAAATGTCTGGTGATTGGCGTCCATTGACGTTTAAAGGAAATAAAGCTGCCGCTGATTTTTTTATCAACTGGTATCGTACAAGGATACTGTAGGACTTCGACTACAGATCAACCGTGTGGATTCAGGGCTTAATGATCGTGTTGCCGATCTTGATTACTACTGGATTGAGGAGCGAGGTAGCATGTGCCAGCCAGCGTACATGGTACTGGATCGTTCTCAATAACTGCCTGTACTGGCATAAGGTCGCGAAAACGGCCTTTTTAATTTGCCAGTTACCTGGAATGCGTTCACTTGCAACATATGGTGGTTTTGTATCCAAACTGATTTAAGTTAAGTCACTTTTTGGATATTATGCCCACGATATCAATATGATTCATGAGGGATTATGACCAGAGCACTGGTAAGGCTTGGAGACAAGACCACGAGCGGCGGGGAGGTGATTTCAGCTTCTTCGACGATTATCGAAGAACGAAATATTGCCCTGAATGGCGATATGGCATGGTGTCCAAAAAAAACCTGCAACGGGTCATTTCAGATTAATGGCACCGCGTACCACTTTGCGGAAGACAGAGCCTGTGTCGCCACTGGTGATCAGGTACTTTGTAACTGTAAAAACAATCAGGTACTGGGAAGTACAACACTTTGGGTGGAAGACAGCCCCGAAGACCCTTTTGAGGAACATCGCAAACGGGCCGCTGAATGGCCTGTAACCAAAATGGCGGCTGCGGCAGCAGCAATAACAGCTATTCCGGTGTTCGCTAAGTCAGTACTTCGCGGTACGGGTAATACTGATGCAGGAACGGCAGACGAGCCACAGGACAACGTAGGCGAGATGAGTTTCTATCAGTCCAGACCATCACAGCCTATTCCTGAACCAGAACAGCACGCACAGGCCGCTAAGAAGAAGAAAACTTCATCGCCTCCAGAGCCACCGAAGAAAAAATCGCTGTTCGATAAAGTGACGGGCTTCTTCTTTGGTGAAGCGGAAGCAATGCCACTTCCCCCGCCTCCGGTTGTTATGGGTGGTTCAGCAGAAGCCGGAATGGCAGCAACAGCGGGAGGGACTACAGCAAAAGCGAATCAGGACGCAGCCAAAGCCCTTACGCATACGATGAAACACCTTTCCGGCCCTGAAGTATGGAGCGGTTCGCTCGCGATGAATTTGCCGTTTGTTGTTATGGGGGCGATTGTTCAGTCAAAACTCAAGGGTGAAAAGAGTGATCTGTTAACACCTGAAAAGTTACTGGAAGTAGCCCACAACAAGGGAACTGTACCTACTCGCGTTCGCTATAACTGGATCACTGACGATGAAAGCGGGCGATTAAAAGCCGTTGGCTATCATACCAGTACTGAAAGTGGACGTGATCAGGTTCGTGTCCGTATGCTCGAAAAGCAGATTGATGGTAGCTATGAATTCTGGGGTGATGAACAAAGCGATAAACCGCTGATCACGTGGACGCCAGCGAGCACTCCCGGATCACAAGATAGCTGGAATACAGGCAATAACAGCCCGCAAGCGGGTACTGTAACAATTCCGGGGCTTGAAATTCCAGATATTCAGGGCGTGACTATCACCACAACGCCAGTACCGGAAGAAAAGGATTTTCGGGATTACATACTGGTGTTTCCGGGGAACATACATCCGCCGATCTACATATACCTCAGTAAACCACCTGTAGAACTACTGGAAGTAGAGCTTTATAGTGATTTTAAAGGACGTTCACGGCAGGGCAAGTATGAGGCTGATCATATGCCATCGCGAGCGGCAGTGGAGTCATTTTATCGACTGAATTATCCTGATATGGATGATGAAGACATTAAAATTCTGACAAGCCGAGTTGCAGCGATTGTTGTACCTAAAGATGTTCATCGAAAAGTTAGTGAAACTTTTGGTGGTAGAAATGATCGTCAACAAGTTGCTCGTGATGCTCAAGATTTGAAGTCAGCGGTAAATCGCAACTTAGATACGATTAAACCAGCATTGAAAGGGCATGGCGTAACGGAAGAGCAGATTGAAGCTGCCAGAGAGAAAATGCATCAGTTGAATGAAAGCATGGGGTTATACAACAAATGACAGTACACGTAGAAGCACTAATCCGTAGCTTAGGGAAAAGTTACCCTGACCTTGTTCAATCTGGGCTGATAACATATCAGAGCAAGCCTCAAGGGGCGTCAGGCTCTCCTGTAATCAGTTTAGATATGGCAAAAGAAGGTGTCTTTTTATCATTTTCTCGTGAAGGGCAGATTCTCAAGGAAATTACATTGAGAATTCAGAATCCTAAAGTTAAGAATTGGGTTTTCCCAAACGAATTACCTTCGCCACTAAAAGTAAAAATGTCTCGCGAATGGATTCATGAAACGCTTGCTGAGCCGGATAACATCCAACCAGCAAAGATGGTTGCGGGGTTATCGTTTGGTCTAACGGAAAGGTACACGCTTGAAGGTTTTCATATTTCAGTAGCTTTGCAAATTCGCTATGATGAAAATGAAATGGTTCAAAAAATGACCTTTTTGCCGACCGCAGACCTTCGTTGGTAATCTACCGTAAGCGGCCTCATGTAGGCCGCTTTTTCGTCCTCGGTGCGCCGGGCATGGCGCGTTGCGCGTAAGCGCAACCGGTTTGACTGTGGTAGTTAAACTGGTGATTTGGAGGTGAAAGTCCTCTGTACACCCGGCAAGGGGAAGTACTAGCCGAACGGCAAGGGTGCCTACGGGAAATTGCTGAAACACGGATCCGTTATGGCTACGAGCGCATTCATATTCTTCTGCGCCGTGAAGGCTGGCTTGTTAACCGTAAGAAAACACACCGTATTTACTGCCTTGAGGGGCTTAATCTGCGTTCGAAACGTCCACGGCGGCATGTGACTGCCAGACACAGGAAAGGACGGCCTCAGGTACTTGCTGCAGATCAGTGCTGGAGCATGGATTTCGTTGCTGATAATCTGTTCAACGGGCGCAGGATCCGAGCACTAACTATAGTGGATAATTTTAGTCGTGAATGTCTGGCGATCGAGGTCGGTCAGGGGCTACGGGGCGATGATGTTGTGGCTGTCATGGACCGATTAAAACAGTCGCTGGGGCGAATTCCTCAAAGGCTGCAGACAGACAACGGCAGTGAGTTTATCTCAAAATCGATGGATCGATGGATCGATGGGCCTATGAAAACCAGGTGATTATGGACTTCTCGCGCCCCGGAAAACCTACTGATAATGCCTTTATCGAGTCATTTAATGGTAGCCTGAGGGATGAATGTCTGAACATACATTGGTTCCTTTCCCTGGAAGATGCGCAGGAGAAAATCGAACACTGGCGGCAAGAATATAATCATTTTCGCCCACATTCATCGTTAAATAACCTGACTCTGGCAGAATTTGTTCGAAGTCACCAAAAGGGTTCGGATCTCTCATTTAGCCTGGTACGGATATTGGGAGGAGGTCAGTAGCAATTCATCTTTGTACGGTGTGTATGGTAAAATCATGTAGAAATCATGCACAACCAACAAACTATGCAAGTTCTCGGATTCAATTAATACATTGATAAGTAATAACTTTATCCTATTTGTTTTTGACAGTATTCAGTACTGAAGGACTGAAAAGACAAGTAGACAGTACTGGAAGATGAGTAATCGACTACCAGAGAATTCACGTAAATAGTCACTATTAATAACGCTATACCCTAAATAATTCGGCTGTCTGAGCGCATGCAACGCCCAAGCAGCTTGAAGTATGACGGGTATAATCCCTTTCTCGTCGGGCTAACGACGCGGAAGGGATTTTTTTATCGATTTCACTCCAACCGAGAGGTCAGACTATGAGCACCTTAGGCCATCAATACGATAACTCCCTGGTATCTAATGCCTTTGGTTTTTTACGCTTGCCATTAAACTTCCAGCCTTATGACAGTGATGCCGACTGGGTTATCACTGGGGTGCCATTTGATATGGCGACCTCTGGACGTGCCGGTGGGCGTCATGGGCCAGCAGCTATCCGTCAGGTTTCAACTAACCTGGCCTGGGAAGGTAACCGTTTCCCGTGGAACTTTGATATGCGCGACCGGCTGAAAGTCGTGGACTGTGGCGATTTGGTTTACGCATTCGGTGATGCGCGTGAAATGAGTGAAAACCTGCAAGCCCATGCTGAGCGTTTACTGGCCAGCGGTAAGCGCATGCTCTCCTTTGGCGGCGACCATTTTGTCACTCTGCCACTGCTCCGCGCGCACGCTAAGCATTTCGGTAAAATGGCGCTGGTGCATTTCGATGCTCACACCGATACCTATTCGAATGGTTGTGAATTCGATCACGGTACCATGTTCTATACCGCGCCGAAGGAAGGTCTGATCGATCCTAATCATTCAGTACAAATCGGTATTCGTACCGAGTTTGATAAAGATAATGGCTTTACAGTCCTGGATGCACCGCAGGTTAATGACAGGAGCGTTGATTCCCTGCTGACTGAGATCAAACAGATTGTCGGTGATATGCCGGTCTATCTGACATTTGATATCGACTGTCTGGATCCGGCTTTTGCACCAGGTACCGGAACACCCGTTATCGGCGGTCTGACATCTGATCGTGCGCTGAAACTGGTGCGTGGCCTGAAAGATCTGAATATTGTCGGGATGGATATTGTTGAGGTGGCTCCTGCCTACGACCAGTCAGAAATCACCGCGCTTGCGGCGGCGACTCTGGCGCTGGAACTGTTGTATATCCAGGCGGCGAGAAAGGGCGAGTAAGCCAAGTATTCGCGGTACTGATAATAAACCGGGAGAGGGGATACAATGTGTCCCCTTTTTATCTGTAACTCATACCGAATATTATCGTATGCTGCACTTGGGAACCTGCATTATTTTCTCCATAAGAAGCTGCTAGCGAGGATATCGCTCTGTAAGCTCATTTCCGTCCGCCTGTATATTCCCGTCAGAACGCATTGTCTCTGAGACGAAAAGAGCGGGTGAGACGATCCCATATTTCTACCAGTTCGGCATCGCTGTAAGCCGGCGGTGGTAGCGCATGATTGCTTAATGTCAGGTCAATAATCGGGTGTCGGAAATCCACTATCTTTTCATTAGCAATGACGTTAAAAAGTAGTTGCCCGGAGGGATTATCAGGGTATTTTTCTGACGGGGCAGTGTTAAGCCATTCATCGGCCTCAAAACCCGCTATCCGTGTTTTATCTTTGCGTAATGTCCGGGCACCGATCCCCGTCAGGTAAGGCTGAATTTCATGACTCCGCTCAAGCATGCTTTTTGAATCGCCAAGATAAGTATTTGTCGACACCGACAGGGAAAAGACCGGATGATGCGGATAGACAAAGGTAATATCTTCCTTCGGCTTCCCGTCGCCGTCGCGGATAAACCCTTCTGAAATACAGGTTCCCGGCTGTGTCGGGATTTCATCGTCTTTTCGCCCGCTCAGACGGGACATTACATCCTGTAACTCCGCCAGTTTTTGCGGTTTATTATTCGCCATCCAGGCCGGTCTTTTGGCTTCAGGCCGCAAAAAAAATGCGCGTTCTTTGGCAAAACGTGGATCGGAGTAATCAAGAATCTCCTGAGTGAGAATAAACGCCACCCCGTCAACGTAAAGGTGCCCTTCCAGAATGCGGGAAACACCCCCCACGCTCTCATTTTGATTGCGGTCAAATATCACCGCGTTCTCACTCAGCCGGTACACTTGCTTGAGAAAAGGCTGATCGACTGCTCTCACCGTATGCCCGTTCTGTAATGCCAGCTCCCGCAGCCGGATACGTTGTTCAAACGCCGGACGGTAGAGCCGCTTGCTGCTGATGCTGACCTCATTAATCCGGGCACGGTCCGTCAGGGTGTTTTCAAAAGAGGCCGGGACCTCAAACACGTAGCGCCCCACGCACTGGGCTTTGGTGGGGGTAAACAGGGTATCGATCATCCGTTTTTCCTTATCCGTTAACGCCGGCGGGGTATGCACAAACGTCACATAGTTATGAATATAATATCCGGCTGCCAGCAGCACCATCGCCAGCGGGATAAGCCAGGGAAGAAGGCCTTTTTTCATGGCGCAGGTACCTGCTGCACGATTTTCACCACTGAACGAACCGTAAACACCAGAGCGTCGGAGGTATCACGGAAAACCGCACGGGTGCGGTCGACGGGATCAATGGCATATGCCTCTTCATGGTCAACATCCGTCGCCAACACGCCCCGAATACGAGAGGCTGAGGTCCGGATCGCCGTGACAGGCACGGTGCCATCACCGGGTGTCCCCGCGGAAATCAGCGTATGGGTTCTTAATGGGGACAGCTCAAGGGGATCTCCTGCATCCTTCCGAACTCTCTGCGCCTCCTTCACGCGCGGAGGGATGATCTGTTCTTTCCATGTCAGGAACGAATCCGACGGATTGTCTGCGCTCGCGCCGTAAAACAGCCAGGTCTGTGGGTGGTATTTACCGTTCAATTCTTCGATAAAAATTTGGACTATTTGACTTATGCGCGTTTCATATTTGTTCCATTCATCCGCAGTGTTATCCAGCAGCAAATCCTGCTCACACAGCCGCCACCAAGCCGTCTTGTTCAGATAAATTTCCGCATACGGATCAGCGACCGGCAGGGATATGCGTTGACTGCTGCCCTCTATTTTCAGCCAGCCCGGACCATAAGCCCTGCCCGGCAGCAACTGGAGCGGGCCGGGCGACTGGGCCAGCACCGGCATCAGCTTTTCTGCGCTGTTCCCGATAATCATCCCGGTAATGATGCTGTGCTCGCCGATTTTCATCCGCCGGTACGCCGCCGGCGAGCCGAGATCGGGCATCACGCCGTGCACCATCCCCAGAATATTTTCCTGTCCGTTCATGTTTTCTGAGTAGTGCCGGGCCACCAGGCCGCCCATCGAGTGGGTGACCAGAATCACCTTATTCACTGCCAGACGGCCGTGATAATCCCCCAGCACCTTGCTGATATACGCGCCCAGCAACATTGCCGAGTCTGCATTGGACTGCAGCCAGTTATAACCAAAAACGTGCAGCGGGTATAAAAACCGGTGTCCGTGCGCCGTTTCTTCTTCGGTCAGCACCTGCTCCACCGGCTCGTCGCCGATCCTGACGCCAGTCAAACGCTGCCGGGCGGTCTGCAACTGTGTTTCCCTGAAGTAATTATCCATCAGGATCTCATCGTCACTGAGGAAATATTGCAGCCGATCCAGTGCCTCCCCGTAGCTTTTGTAAAACGCACATCCCCAGCCACGGGCACGCCGGGAGGGAAATTTTTTGCCATCTGCCTCGTCGTTAAAAATCTCCCCGCTGTCATCGATCGTTGTGGTCTGCGGATCAAACAGCTGCTTTCTTTTTTGTGCGTTGGCAAGCGGCCATTTTTTTAGCGACGGAGCGCTGAACTGCCAGACCTCACCATCCTCATTTTTCAGGTTCGATCCCATCACACCCGGAATAAAAATCACCGGGATCACTTTTTCTGGCGGCTTAAGGCAAACCGCCACATGATTTTTTTCTTTTTTCTGGGGAATAACCTCGTAATGGAACCGCCCGTTATCATCCCAGATGGGCCGGTGATAAGAACGGTTTTTGTTGTCATCCATGCGTTAAGTTCCTGTTATTCTTAGTTGGAAATAGCATCGACCCACTTCATGCGGTAAACATGATCCCTGTCGCTTATTTCAGGCCATCAGCCGTCATGCGATCACGAATATGCTGAGCACGACCCGCAGAAGAAGGGTGGTCATCAAGCATACTGCTCTGACGTCCGCCGTCCAGGCTGGCCAGTTTTTCAAAGCTGGTCACTAGCCCATTAGGGTTAATGCTACGCTGGCGTAACAGGTCATAAGAGTAGTCATCGGCTTCTGATTCCTGACGTTGTGAGAACTGGGCATTAACCAGTTTTTCACTTAAATCTCCCAGCTGTGATTGGGATAAATCACCTATCACACCACCGGCAGAAGCGGCAGCAATACGTACGGCATTGGTGCCCATCGCGACCTGCATCCCTTTTTTCACATGACCCAAGGCGACGTGCCCCATCTCATGGCCCAGTACCCCTTCGACTTCATTATCGTTCATAAGATCCATCAAGCCGCTATAGACACGAATACAGCCATTCGCCATCGCAAAGGCATTCACATCTTTGGTCATGTAGACTTTATAGTTGACCGGCATACCGTTGATGTTATCGCCCAGAGACTGGGAAATTTTCTTTAAACGCTGGTTATAGACGCTATTTGCCGGAGCGAGTGTCGCTTTACTATCTTGTTGTTTACAGGCCTCATCACTGAGCTGTTTTACTTGCGCATCACTGAGTGTATAGGCCTGAAGCGCTCCGACACCGGAAGTTAATAAACCATCAGAGTTCATGCCTTGGCAGCCGCTCAAAAAGAGGGTTACGCCCAGCGCGACGATAATGGGGTGTAACTTCATGTTCATATCCTTCTATCAGTGAATATTGTGGAATAAAGTGGAACTTAATTATCCATAACCCGGCGATTTATCCTTCTATCGGGATAAATCTCATACGCTGCAGGTCGCGAACGATGCAGGCGTTATCGTGAGATTTCTTAGTAGATACGCTGACACTACATGTACATGCCCTTCCCCCTGGTGTACATTGTCGGGAGGTTTTTGGGCTGTAGTTACCAATGTATATTAGTAGTAGCGTCAATTTCCACTTATCCGATCTGGAGTTAAAATGTCCTCTCGTAAAGAGCTTGCAAATGCCATTCGTGCGCTCAGCATGGACGCAGTACAAAAGGCTAAATCCGGGCACCCAGGTGCACCGATGGGAATGGCCGATATCGCTGAAGTCCTGTGGCGTGATTTTCTGAATCATAACCCACAAAACCCATCATGGGCCGATCGTGACCGTTTTATTCTGTCTAACGGTCATGGTTCTATGCTGATTTATAGCCTGTTGCACCTCACCGGTTATGACCTGCCAATTAAAGAGCTGGAAAACTTCCGTCAACTGCACTCTAAAACACCTGGTCACCCGGAAGTGGGTTACACCGCGGGTGTTGAAACCACCACTGGTCCTCTGGGTCAGGGTGTTGCAAATGCTGTAGGTATGGCAATTGCAGAGCGCACTCTTGCGGCACAGTTTAACCGTCCTGGCCATGATATTGTTGACCACTTCACCTACACCTTCATGGGTGATGGTTGCATGATGGAAGGCATTTCCCACGAAGTGTGCTCCCTGGCGGGTACCCTGAAACTGGGTAAACTGGTTGCTTTCTATGACGACAACGGCATCTCTATCGATGGCCACGTTGAAGGCTGGTTTACTGACGATACGGCAAAACGTTTTGAAGCCTACGGCTGGCACGTTGTTCGCGGTATTGATGGTCATGATGCTGACTCAATTAAACGTGCAGTTGAAGAAGCACGTGCGGTTACTGACAAGCCATCATTACTGATGTGCAAAACCATCATTGGTTTTGGTTCTCCGAACAAGCAAGGCACACATGATTCACACGGTGCTCCACTGGGCGATGCTGAAATTGCACTGACCCGTAAAGCACTGGGCTGGGAATATGAGCCGTTTGTTATTCCACAAGAGATTTATGCCGAGTGGGATGCCAAAGCTGCAGGTGAGAAGAAAGAAGCCGCCTGGAACGAGAAATTT
>Ga0308165_1000845_pt1 | contig 47919 bp, 47 predicted proteins | sample PhyWR2_FD_201032 | JGI IMG/M metagenome (GOLD analysis project Ga0308165, IMG submission 201032) | Phyllosphere microbial communities from UC Gill Tract Community Farm, Albany, California, United States - DLSLW.R2 | ecosystem: Host-associated > Plants > Phyllosphere > Unclassified | place: USA... | reverse complement strand
TGTCACCACGCACCCGATCATCACCCCTATCAAGACGGTGGAAGAAGCCAGCCAGGCCTTCGATTCGATCACCTACTCCAAGGGCGAAGCGGTGATCCGCATGCTGGAGGCCTATGCCGGTTCCGACCAGTGGCGCACGGGCGTTCAGGCCTACATGAAGCGCTACAAGAATTCGAACACGGTCACCGACGACCTTTGGGCCGAGATGGAAAAGGCATCAGGCAAGCCCATCGCTCAGATCGCCCACGACTTCACGTTGCAGCCGGGCATTCCGCTGGTGAAGGTATCCGCCTCGTGCGCCGCCGGGCAGACCAGCCTGACGCTGGAGCAGGGCGAATTTACCCGCGACCGGGCCGACAAGCAGCCGCTGAACTGGCGCGTGCCGGTGCGCGCGGCGGGGCTTGACGGCGCATCTGCCGAGACGCTGCTGCAGGGCAAGGGCGCGCTTACGGTGGCGGGCTGCGGCCCGGTGGTCGTGAATGCCGGACAGTCGGGCTATTACCGCGTGCTCTACGACGCCAAGACCTTTGCGGGACTGGCGAAGGCGATCGCCAAGGTCCAGCCGGTCGACCAGCTGGGCATCCTCAACGATGCGGCGGCGCTGGGCTATGCCGGCAACCAGCCGATGGCGAACATGCTCGATGTGGTGAAGGGCCTGCCCGCAGACGCCTCGCCGCAGGTGATGGAACGCGCGGCCAATGTGATCGCAGGCCTCGCCGGCTATGCGCGAGGTAATGACGAGCGCGAGGCTGCGCTCTCGCGCTTCGCCTCTGCGCGGTTGCTGCCGGTGATGAAGCGCCTGGGCTGGACCCCGCGTCCTAACGAGCCGGTGACCGAGGGCGACCTGCGCGCTACCCTGATCGAGACGCTGGGCGACCTTGGCGAGCCCAGCGTGCTGGCCGAAGCGCGCCGCCGCTTTGTAGCGTCGAAGACCGACGAGAGCGCCATCGATCCCTCGCTACGCGTGGCGATCCTGTCCGTGGTGGCAAAGAACGCCGACGCAAAGACCTGGGACGCGCTGCACGAACTGGCGAAGGCGGAGACTTCGGCTCAGGTCAAGACCACGCTCTATTCGCAGCTCGGCATGGCGCGCGATCCGGCGCTGGCCGACAAGGCGCTGGCGCTTTCGCTGACCGACGAGCCGAGCGTGACCACCAGCCCGGTAATCATCACCTCGGTCGCCGGCGGGAATCCGGACAAGGCATTCGACTTCGTGTCGGCCAATTACGATGCGGTCATGGCCCGCGTCGACAGTTCGGGCGCGACCCGTTACGTCGCCAAGTTGGCGCAGGGCAGCGCCGACCCTGCGATGGTCGAAAAGCTGAATGCCTATGCGAAGGCCCATTTGCCGGCCGGTGCCCGCCGCCCGGTCGACGAGGCGGTCGCCAAGATCCAGGACCGGATCAAGGTACAGAAAACCCGCATGGGCGAAGTGGACGCCTGGCTGGCCAAGGCCGGCTACTGATCCAGGGGCGCAGGAGGGGCATTGGCTGCTCCTGCGCCCACAGAGAAATGGATAAAGTTGCCAGAACCCCGCTTGCCTGATGGCGCATCCCCCGCTAACGGCTTCGGACCGGCTTCCTCGATGGGCCGGTAACGGCACGGCGGGCCTGTAGCTCAGCGGTTAGAGCTGGCCGCTCATAACGGCTAGGTCGCGGGTTCGAATCCTGCCGGGCCCACCAATGCCAGTCACCTGCGCTTTGGCGGGTGAATTTCATCGATACCCCCGGTCGGGGAGTGGCGCAGCCCGGTAGCGCGCTTGCTTTGGGAGCAAGATGTCGCAGGTTCGAATCCTGTCTCCCCGACCAATTTCTGCGGTTTTCCATCATTTCCCTCAGGGAACTTAACGGAAACGAGCGGCAGCGAAACACATCAAGCGGCAACTTGAATCACGGAATAGTCCCGGACAGATTTAGTTCGGGCTGCGGCGTCGTGTCGTCCGAACCGACCGTTCCCCTCTCTCGGAGTATGAGCTTCTGGAGCAAAGCGAAGCGCAACCAGAGCAAACCCCATCAGCGCGAGAGGTGCGGCCAGGTCCTGGCCACTCGTAATGGCTGCGTCAGCTGGTTTTTTGTATCCAGCGACCGCCTTTAGGTTGCCGTACAATATCCCGGCCACAACCTTGGCACATCCTGACGTACATGCTGCCATTCCATTTATCGCTGCCCTTACGGGGCTTGTGGCGGTTGCGAAGGCAGTTGAAAATTTGAAGTATCACAGCGAATTTGTATCCATAGCTCAAGCAATCGGAGGTCTCATCGCCTCCTCAATGCCCAGCCCATAGCCATGTCAGAACTCTACGTCGAGTTCCTCCATTTCCTCCGGTTCGGCTTTTGCCGCTTCCACCCATTCGCGCATCGGCGCCCATTCGGCGATCGTGCGGCAATAGGCCGAGCATTCCGGGGGCAGGGCGACCGCGTACGTCACGAATCGCGTCGTTACCGGGGCGTACATGGCATCGGCAACGGTCGGCTGCGCGCCGAACAGGAACGGGCCGCCGAAAGTCTGCAGGCAATCGATCCAGATTGCCTCAATTCGTTCGATATCGGGGCGGGCGCCGGAGAAGACCGGAAATTTCTCGTGCCGTACCTTGAGGTTCATCGGCAGGGCTGAACGCAGGTTGGTGAAGCCGGAATGGATTTCTCCCGAGATCGATCGGCAGTGTGCCCGCGCGATTGGGTCGGCAGGCAGCATTCCGGCGTCGGGAAACTGTTCGTTGAGGAATTCGGCGATGGCCAGGGTGTCCCACACGCTGGCGCCCTTGCAGGTCAGCCGGGGAACCAGGACAGAGGGCGAAAGCAGCAGCAGTTCGGCGCGGTTGGCGGCGTCGTTGGCGACGGGTTTTTCCACCACGTCCAGCCCGGCAAGGCGGCACAACAGCCACCCGCGAAGCGACCATGCGGAGTAGGTCTTGCTGGAGATCGTTAGCGTAGCAGGGATTTCGCTGGCTTGGGTCATCGGCCTCACTCCTAGCTTTAGTGCGGGGCACTTTCGCTTGCATCAACCTATGATGCAGCGCAGCATGAATCCAGTACCGATTGCAGCCGCCTGTCCGAATCGCGGCGGTTGCAGCGGGATCGCGGGGAATGTTGCATATGCTTTATCAGGCCTACCAGGCATATTGCGACACGCTGGCACCGGCTCGCTTCGCCGCACGCACGGCAACCGATATTCGCGACAAGTTCCTGGGCGGTGCCGAGAAAATGCCTTCCGTCCGGCGCCTTTTCGCGCTGGCCGAAACGTTCGAGAAAGCGGCGGTCACTCATGCCCGCCCGTCTTACGCGATCGACAAGGTCATGGCGGGCAACACCATGACCCCGGTGGTTGAGGAAGTGGCGCTCTCGCTGCCGTTCGGTGACATGCTGCATTTCGCCAAGCCCGAAGTCACCGTGCCCCAACCCAAGGTTCTCGTCGTCGCCCCGCTGTCGGGCCATTTCGCCACGCTGCTGCGGGGCACGGTGGAAACGCTGCTGCGCGACCATGACGTTTATATAACCGACTGGAAAAACGCGCGCGACGTGCCGCTTTCCTCCGGGGACTTCGGCCTCGACGACTATATCGACTACGTGATCCGCTTCCTTCAGGAATTGGGTGACCCGGCCGAGAAGCGCGGCGCGCATGTGCTGGCGGTGTGCCAGCCGTGTGTTCCGGTGCTTGCCGCTGTTGCCCTGATGGCCCAGGACGATGACCCCTGCCAGCCGCGCACGATGTCGCTGCTGGGCGGTCCGGTCGACGTGCGCGAATCGCCTACGGTGGTGAACGACCTTGCCAATGCGCAGACGTTCGAATGGTTCGAGAAGAACCTCATCCACACCGTGCCGTGGCGCTACAAGGGCGGGGGGCGGAAGGTGTATCCCGGCTTCATCCAGCTTTCCGCCTTTATGTCCATGAATTCGGCTCGGCACTACGCCCAGTTCCGCAAGCTCTACCAGCACATCGCCGATCTTGAGCAGGCCGAGGTCGACAAGATCGAGCACTTCTATGACGAATACCTGGCCGTGCTCGACCTGACGGCCGAATTCTATCTCGAAACGATCGACAAGGTGTTCCAGCGGGCGCTCCTTGCGAAAGGAGAACTGACGCATCGGGGCCGCAAGGTGGATTGCTCGGCCATCCGCAAGACCGCGTTGCTGACCGTCGAGGGTGAGCGGGACGATATTTGCGCGGTGGGGCAGACGGCGGCGGCGCATCTCCTGTGCACCAGCTTGCGGCCGCATCTGAAGCGGCACCACCTGCAACCGGGCGTGGGCCATTACGGCGTGTTCTCCGGCTCCAAGTGGGAGCGCGAGGTTTACCCGCAGGTGCGCAACATGATCCTGGCGATGGCCTGAGCAAGGCTGTCGTCCCGGACCGGCTCCGGGACGAACGCAGGTTTCAGCCCGGTTTCACCGATGCCATGATATCGGCCACGCTGGTTGGTTTCACGCCGCGCTTTGCAAGGTGCGTGAACAGCGCGCGCCACCAGTCGTAAAGCGCGTCGAGGTCCGCCTCGTTGCGCACGTAGGGCGTGTGGCCGGGCGCCAGCGAGGGGCTGTGAAACGAAAACACCAACACCGGCAGGCCTTCGTCGATGGCGATGTCGACGCCGCGCAGCGCTTCTTCCGCCGTGATGCCCTCAGGCGTCAGCGGAATGCGTTCGAGCAGACCTACCCGCGCGAGCACGCCGCGCACCTGCGGCGCGCGCCAGAGGTGGGGGTATATCACGTTGCCGACCTGGCGCAGCGGGCCCCAGTATACCGTCGTCAGCGGTAGTTCGAGCAGGCTCTGCTCGGCATCGGTCCAGTAGGGGCGCAGCGGATGTTCGCGGTAATTGGGACCGCCGGCGGCGCTGTAGTCCCAGCGTGCGCGTACCGAAGTGTCGATGGCGATGCCGCATTCGCACAGGATTTCGGCCGTGCGCGGGCCCAGCCCGTAACGGCCTGCGCGGTAGATCTGCGGGGCCACGCCGAAGGCGCTCTCGATCCGGTCGCGCAGGGTGTGCAGTTTCTCGCGCTCAAGCTCGAAGGGCAGGTTGCCTGCGAAGCTGTTGAACTCGGTCACTTCCTCGACGAAGGGCGGGCTGACCCAGGGGTGCAACTGGACGCCGACCTCTGCGGTGCCGCGCGACACGGCATCGCCGATCGCCTCGGGCGCGAAGGAGGAACAGGCGACTGGCCAGTCGATCAGGTACGAGGGGATGACGCCGAAGCCTTCGCAGAACTGCTGGAATTTGCGGAGCGCGGGCACGGCGGCGACGCTGTGTTTTTCGCGGTCGAGCGGAGCCGACCAGTCGAACTCCTCTTCGGTGTCGACAGTTACGATGAAGCGCTGGCCGAAGTCCTTGCCGAATGAGGCGAAGGCATGCGGGCCCGGCGGCTCCAGGAGATTGGGTCCCGGCAAAAAACTTTCCCCTCTGCGGGTCGCATCCGTCAGGGTGACAGGGTCTGGTAGTGCTTTAGGGCGAAAAGGTTGCCGAAGTGCTATTGCCCGCATTTACAACGGTCAAGGCAGGCAAGGACAAGTGCAGCGCATTGTCGATGCGCTGCAGCATTCCCCCGGCCGCAGCGGCTTCGGCCACGGCGAGGCGCAAGGTAAAGCCAATCCCGAACATGCCGGTGGCAAGCGATTGCCCGCGCTCTCCGGCGACTGCCTCGAACAGCGTATCGGGATCGCGCGCGGCCAGTACGGACGGAAGGGCGACGGTTACGCACACCATGCCCGCGCGGGCCGACCAGCCCAGTTCGAGTGCCTCGCCCGGCGCGGTGGAGCCCGCCAGAGCGGCGAACAGACGCCAGATCAGCCGCTCCACCTCGGCGCGGGCGACCCGCACCTGAAGGCTGGCGGCGGAAGGGTCTGATGCGAGCGCGAAGCTGCTGCCGCGCGGTTCGGTCCAGGTGCGCAGGCGCACCACGGTCTGGGCAAGAACGCGGGCAAGGTCGCACTCACCCTCGTCTAGCGGCAGTGCACCGGTTTCCAGTTTTACCAGCCGGTCCAGTTCCTCGAAACCAGCGAGGATATGGGCGCAGTCTCCTGCGATGGCGGCAGCAAGCGCTCGGTATTCGTGCGGGGCGGGGCCGTAGAGCTGCTGCTGGATGATCTCGGCGGCAACCTGGATGGCATTCGCAGGAGTGCGCAGTTCATGCAGCACTTCGCGCATGCGGTCGGCTTCGGCAGTGTCTGCGGCGGGCGCCGAGGGCGGAGCGATAGGCGGAGAAGGACGGCGCAGGCGCCCGCAATAACCGATGAAACCGCCGCCCTCGAAACGGGCGATGGCATCGACCTGCCACGCGCCGCTGACCGCCGGAGCCCCGGCTACGGCGATGCGCACGGAGCGCAGCGGCAGGCGCTGGCGCATGGCCGCGGCAAGATCCTGCGTATTGCCGCCCCCGTCCTGCGCGGCCGGAAGATTGAGGCCGATTACCGAGGACGCATAGGGGCCGTCCGCCCAGGCGACGCGGCCGTGGACATCGGTGGTGAAGTCGATCGCCAGCGCCAGCCGCACGGTGACGGGCGCGGTGTCGCCCAGCGGCAGGCGCGGCGCATTGGCGTCGGCGTTGGCCGCTGCACCCACGGCGCCCTGCATTGCGCGCGCCTTGCGGAATTCCTCGATGCGCCGGACGATGGCGCCGATCCCGGCCTCGCCGGAATTGGCCCCGCCGGACCTGCCATCCCCGGAATGGTCCGCATTGGCGGCCTTGAGCTGCAGGTCCTTGTGCTGCTGCGCCGCGCGGGCCTTGGCCCAGTCGCTGAGTGAGGTTGGAGCGGGCGGCGCGGCGTCCATGCCCAGCAGTTCCAGCACGTCGTCCGACATGTCCTGGTCGACGGCGATGTTGCCGGTCGGAGCATTGAACGACGCGCGCGGTTCTTCGGGAAGCGGCGCTTCGGGATCGGGTTCGAAATCGAGGTCGGGGCCAAGGTCGAAATCAGGCGCGGCGGCTATATCTACAGCCTCATCGCCGGCCAGAGCTTCATAAGCGGCGGGCGGCAGAGCGCGGTCGCGCACGCCCAGCCGGCTTAGCAGCGCCTCTACGCGCGGCGGCAGGTCGCGGCGGTGGCGTAATATGCCGCGCGCGCGCACGGGAAGGGCGGGGATCAGCGCAAGCCAGTCCTCATCGTCCAGCCGGGCGGCGCGAATCGCTGCGCAGGCGACGTCGGGTTCGGCCTGAGCCAGCCATGCCAGAAGGCGCGGATTGGTCATCGCCTGAAGCGGCGCGCGCAGCAGGCGGGCACGGTCGGCAGTGGGGATCTGGCGGCCCAGTTCCTGCAGCCGGGTGAAGCCCGCTTCCACGGTTTCGCTGGGTTCACGCGGGTTCGGCGCCCGGCCGAGAATGTCGACGAGCTGCCTGAACTGGATACGCGCCAAGCCATCCCCAGAGGGAGGCAGGCGCAGAACCGTGGCAAGGCGATCGTCGAAATGCATTCAGTCTCCGGCGGTGCTGCCGTCATGGCAGACCAGTCCCTATGGACCCCCTATGTTTACTATAAGGAAAACAACAGGGGGAGAACCTCCTAGCAAACCAGTGGGAGAGCGGAAGAGGCCAGTTCGCATAGCACAGCAGGCGTTGCAAAGCGGGACGATTACGCTATGGCATAATAATATTACGGCACACTGACCTTTTCGATGTGTAAGTTGCAACGCGGTGATGCCGAAGCACTCCGCCGGGGAAAATTCGAATGATCAATCTCGATGAAATCGACCGTCGCCTGCTTGCCGAACTGCAGGCCGAAGGTCGGATCACGAATGTCGAGCTGGCCCAGCGCGTGGGGCTGACGGCGCCGCCGTGCCTGCGCCGCGTGCGCAGCCTTGAGGAAGCGGGCGTGATCCAGGGCTATCACGCCGATCTCGACGCATCGAAGCTGGGCTTCACGATCACCGTCTTTGCGCTGGTCAGCCTCAAGAGCCAGGCCGAGGAATCGTTGCGCGCCTTCGAGGACCACATGAAGGGTCTGCCCGAGGTACGTGAATGCCACATGCTCAACGGCGAGATCGACTTCATACTGAAGATCGTCAGCCGCGACCTGCAGAGCTTCCAGGAATTCCTCACCAGCAAGCTGACCCCGGCGCCCAACGTGGATAGCGTGAAGACCTCGCTGACGATCCGCACCGCGAAGAATATTCCGGGCGTCCCGCTGGGCTGAACGAAGTGGCGGCGATGACAAAATCCTCGCGGCGTTCGCTGCTGGTCGCGGTGGCTGTCGCCTTGCTGGCGGCGAATGCCTGGTGGTTCTTCCTGCGCACGCCCGAACCGCAGAGGCCGGCGTTCGAACTGGGCAGCACCGGCGGGCTGAGTGTAAACGTCGATGCCTCCACCGCAGCGTCCGCGCCGCTGTTCGATCCGGTTCACGATGGCTGGACGGTCGGCACGGACGCCGTGCAGGATTTGCGGTCGAGGGTTCGCCGTTCCGCCCCTGCAGACACCGCTCCCGTCGTCGATTTCCTGATGGTCCGCCTTGCGGACGATGCCAATTCGGAGCAGGTGCGCCGCGCTTTGCTGAGCCTTGCGCGCCAGCGGATATGTTTCGTGGCGCTGGTGGATGAGGCTGGCCTGCCGAAAAACGGCGGATACGCAGCCACTCCGGTTCACCGTATCGTCTCCGTGCGCGGAAACGATGGCGAAGCGGTCGGCTGCGCGCCGCTTCAGAGCCCGGCCGCGGCCTCCAAAGCCACCATATAGCTCTGCGCGCCGAAACCGGCGACAGTGCCCTTTGCGCCCATGCCGACCCAAGACTTGTGGCGAAATTCCTCCCGCGTGTGCGGGTTGGAGAGGTGGACCTCGATCACCGGCACCTCGATCGAACGAATTGCATCCAGCAGCGCGATGGAGGTGTGGGTATAGGCCCCGGCGTTCAGCAGCACCGCGTGGGCGCCGCTGTCCTGCGCTTCGTGGAGCCAGTCGACCAGCGCGCCTTCGTGGTTGGACTGGCGCATCTCGATGGTCATGCCCAGTGCCTCGCCGCGCGCGGCCAGCATTGCCCCGATATCGTCGAGCGTCTGCGAACCGTAGATTTCGGGTTCGCGCTTGCCCAGCCGGTTGAGGTTGGGGCCGTTGAGCACATAGACCAGCTTGTTCGCCATCGCTTCGAAATTCCCGTGAACGTCAGGCGCCGAGCTTTAGCGGGGCGACCGGCGGGCGCAAGCCGCCGCAGTCCAGCGTGCCGCGGTCATTGCGGGTTGGGCAGGGGCGGGCCGGGCGGCATGTCTGCTGCGGGGGCAGGGGGCGCCTCGGGCGCTTCGGGTGGCGGGCCGCCCAGGTCCTCGTCCGGCGCGCTGTCCTCGAAGCCGCCATCGCCCGCGTAGAAGGCGGCGAGCGACTGGTCGTTGTCCCTGGCGCGGGCGGCGGATGCCTCGTGCCGGGTCTTGAGGGCGGCGGCTTCTTCGGCTGCGGCGGCCTGGGCTTGGGCGAGCTGCTTTTCCAGTTCGTCCTCACGCGAAGAACCGCAGGCTGCGAGCGCAATGGGGAGGCAGAGAGCGGCAAGCCGCGCGGTCATGCGAAACACTCGAACGCTCCTGGGTGGTGCGGATGGGGTTGGCCTTCCCCTTTAACGCGCGATGGTTAGCGTTTGCTTAGCGGTCGGACCCACGGGTCTTGCCCCACTGGCGCATCGCGGAATACCCAAGGTAGCCGGTGCCGAACAAGGCATAGAGCGGCTCCGGGATGCCGTTGAGGTAGGCGCTCATGCTTTCGCCGATGGCGCGGGCGGTGCCCGGGCTGAGTGCGCCGATCACACCCATCGGCAAAGCCCAAAGAATCATGACATAGATGACGTAAAGAAAGCTGGGCCGTGCGCGGCTGGTCCAGGGATCAGCGGAATTGGCCTCTGCGACGATGGCCGAAAGGCTGGCCTGCAGCATTTCCAGATCCTGCGAACTTTCCAGCTTGAGCAGTTCCAGCTTCGCACGGTCGCGCGCTTCGGGGTCGGGGACGACCTTGTCGATGATGCGGGTGACGGGGCCAAGCAGCGAATCGAGCAGAGCCATGAGCGAGTCCTTTTTCAGCAACTCGCGATCATATAACCATATAGGTTCGTGTAGGAAAACCGTTTTCGGCTTCGGCCGGGTAAATTGCGCTTACGGTTAGGTGTCGTTCAGGCCGCGCTCGTATTGGGAGCGTTTCGAGACGATCAGACGTCTGACGGTATGGGCCTGCCGAGGTAGCTGGTATCTCCGTGCCGGCGCGCTTCCCAGGCGTTCGTGCGTTCGCGGGCATATGCCTTTTGGACCCGAACCCTGCTGATGCCATAGCGCTGGGCAAGCTCGCCAAAGGTCGCGCCGTCGATGACGGCAACGTAAATGGCTGCATTGCGTGCGTCAGTGGGACTTGGATTTTCTGGGGTCATGGACTTGCTCACCCGTTCATGCGGCGAAAGGGCGCCGCGCCCGGTTCGCCGCGCCGCCAGTTCCAATACGAAAACGCCGTCTCCCGCACGAAGCAGGAAACGGCGGTTTTTCTTGGTCGGGACGAGAGGATTCGAACCTCCGACCCCCACACCCCCAGTGTGATGCGCTACCAGGCTGCGCTACGTCCCGACCGGAGCGCGGCCTATAGGCAGGTCCTTTCGGATACGCAAGCGCCTCTTGCCAGGAATTTGCCGGTGCCGCTTTTTCCCGGCGCTTCAGAGCCTCCCGTCATCGGACCAGAGTTTTTCGCCGTGCTTGCGGGGCGCTTGAACGTGCTGCGTCAGACCCTATCTGCCTGCGTGTCGGTGGGGGAAGCGCGGTGAGCGCGCGTTGCCAGCGGTGCGCTTTATTGCTACCCGCGCGCATCCGGTTGCGTCCGGTCCGGGATTTTTTCCGACGGGATGCACGGCCGGCTGGCGTGCGATTCGCCGACAGGCACGCCGCGAAGCCGGCACGAAACAAAGAAGGCCCATCATTTCCATGCAGACCTCGATCCTCGCTCAGCTTGCCGCCGCCGCACCCGCCGGTGCGCCGCCGGCCTGGATTACGTACATGCCGTTCGTGGCCATGGCGCTGATCTTCTGGTTCCTCATCCTGCGCCCGCAGATGAAGCAGCAGAAGGAGCACAAGAACAAGCTCTCCTCGCTCAAGAAGGGCGATGAAGTGCTGACCGGCGGCGGATTCGTCGGCAAGATCGTCAAGGTCGACGACAACTACGCCGAGGTCGAACTGGCGCAGGGCGTGAAGGTCAAGGCGCTCAAGTCGACGATCGTCGACGTGATCCCGCCGGCCGGCTCCAAGCCCGCCAACGACTGATCCGGCCGCGATTCCAGGACGCGGCAACGCCTGCGTCCCTTTGGAGAGAAGCGATAGGCAATGCTTGAATTTTCCACCTGGAAGAAGGTCTGGTACTGGGGGCTGACGCTGGTCCTGTGCGCGCTCGCGCTGCCCACCTTGCTTTCCGTCACCAACATCCGCTGGCCCGAGGCAATCCCGCATCCGAAGATCAACATGGGCCTCGACCTTGCGGGCGGCTCGCGCCTCCTGCTCGAGGCGAACCGCGACCAGGTGGTCCAGCAGCGACTGGAGGGCATGGAGGATTCGGTGCGCACCAAGCTGCGCACCGCCGAACCGCGCATCGCCATCGGCGACGTGTCGAGCCGGGGAGGGCGCTTGTCCTTCACCGTGCGCGACAGCGGGCAGGTCGACGCAGCGCGTGAGGCGATCCTGCCCCTGACCACCGGCGCGGGCCTTTCCGGCCAGCGCGACTGGGACATTCAGGTCGTTAACGGCAACCAGTTCATACTGGCGCCGACGGCAGCGGGCATCGACCTGGCGGTCAGCAATGCGATGGAGACCGCGGTCGACGTCGTGCGCAAGCGTATCGACGCATTGGGCACCAAGGAGCCCGATATCCGGCGTCTTGGCGGCACCCGCATCGACGTGCAGGTCCCCGGCCTGCAGGACCCTGCGGCGCTGAAAGCGTTGCTTGGCCAGACGGCAAAGCTCGAATTCAAGCTGGTTGACGAGACCGCCGTGCCCAGCGACCTGGCACAGGGCATCGTTCCTCCCGGCGACGAGGTGGTGCCTTATGCCGACGCTGGTGCAGCGGGCGGACAGGCCCCGGTCATCGCGGTAAAGCGTCTGGGCGGCATCAAGGGTGATGAACTCACCGATGCCAAGCAGTCCTTCGAATCAAAGACCAACCAGGCCGTCGTCTCGATCACCTTCAACCAGCAGGGCGGCGAGAAATTCGCCCGGCTGACGACCGAGAACGTCAACAAGCGCTTCGCCATCATCCTCGACGGCAAGGTGCTTTCCGCGCCCTCCATCAATGAACCGATCCTGGGCGGCAGCGCGCAGATTTCGGGCAGCTTCAACGTCCAGTCCGCCACGCAGCTCGCCATCGCGCTGCGTTCGGGCGCGCTCCCGGTCGACCTGACCGTCGTCGAGGAACGCACCGTCGGTCCCGATCTCGGCGCGGATTCGATCAACAAGGGCGTTGTCGCCATGGCCGTCGGCACCGGCCTGCTGATGATCTTCATCCTCGTCACCTACGGGCGCTTCGGCATCTATGCCAATGTCGCCCTGGTCGTGAACCTGATGATGATCCTGGGCGTCATGGCCGTATTCGGCACCACCCTGACGCTGCCGGGCATCGCCGGCTTCGTGCTGACGATCGGCGCTGCGGTGGACGCGAACGTGCTGATCAACGAGCGTATCCGCGAGGAACGCCACCGGGGCCGGCGCGTCGTGCAGGCAGTGGAGATGGGCTACAAGGAAGCCAGCCGCGCGATTTTCGACGCGAACATCACCAACGTCATTGCCGCCGTCCTGATGGCCTATTTCGGTACGGGCCCGGTGCGCGGCTTCGCCATCGTCCTGCTGATCGGCATCGCGACTTCGGTCTTCACCGCCGTCACGTTGACCCGCATGTGGGTCGCCGGCTGGTTGCGCAAAGCGCGGCCCGCAGACCTGAACCTGTAAGGGGAGAGGACATATGAAGCTCCTCAAGCTGATTCCCGACCACACCAACATCCACTTCCTGAAGTGGCGGATCCCGTTCTACGTCGTCAGCTTCCTGCTGATCGCGGCGTCGATCGGGCTGGTCGCCACCAAGGGCCTGAACCTGGGCGTCGATTTCGTCGGCGGGCAGGTAATCCGCGTGACGTTCGAAGGCAGCACCGATGCGCCGGTGGCGCAGCTGCGCGAGGAAGTCGACAAGCTGGGTTACGGCGAGCCGATCATCCAGCGCTTCGGCCAGGCGAACGAAATCTCGATCCGCATGAAGCTGCCAGTGGGTACGGATAAAAATCCCAAACTCGCCAGCGCGATGGCGAACACGATCAAGGCCGATATCGTCAAGAACCACCCCGGCGCCAAGATCGGTAGCGTCGATTCGGTTTCCGGCAAGGTCTCAGGCGAACTCGGCCGCAGCGCTATGCTGGCGCTTGGCCTGGCCGCGATTGCGGTGGCGATCTACATCTGGGTGCGTTTCGAATGGCAGTTCGGCGTAGGCGCGCTGTTCAGCCTCATTCATGACGTGACCCTGACGATGGGCATGTTCGCGCTGACGCAGATGGAGTTCGACCTCAACATCGTGGCCGCGCTGCTGACGCTGATCGGATACTCGCTGAACGACACCATCGTCGTTTACGACCGCATTCGCGAGAACCTGAAGAAGTATCGCAAGATGCCGATGCCGGAACTGCTCGACCTTTCGGTCAACGAGACTCTGGCGCGTACCATCGTGACCTCGCTGTCGATGCTGATCACCCTGCTGGCGCTGCTGCTGCTGGGCCCCGACGTCATCTTCGGCTTCACCGCCGCGATCGTGCTGGGCATCTTCGTCGGTACTTACAGCTCGATCTACATGGCCGCGCCGATCCTGATCTGGCTGGGCGTGAAGCCCGACAGCTTCGTGACCACAGAGAGCGCGATCGACCGTCAGGACCGCCTTGCCCGTGAAGCGGGTGCCCCCAAGAGGGGCTGATCCGCAAACGCAGTCTGCGAAAAAGGAAAGGGCGGCGCATGATGCGCCGCCCTTTTTCGTTGCGGGGTTGTTCGTAGCGTCGGGGGCGATCCGGGACGCGCTCAGCCTTTGGGTTTGGTCAGCACTTTCGCAATGCTGACGAACTCTGCCACCGAGAGCGTTTCGGCGCGGCGCTGGGCGTCGATGCCAAGGCTCTCCAAAGCGTCCAGCGCGCCGGGCACGCCCTTCAGGCTTTGACGCAGCATCTTGCGGCGCTGGCCGAATGCAGCCTCCGTCACCCGTTCCAGCACCCGCATCGATACACCTTCAGGCGCCTCGGCCGGGGTGACGTGGACGATTGCCGACATGACCTTGGGCGCGGGGGTGAAGGCGCTGCGGTGGACCTTCATCGCCAGCTTCGCAGTGGAGCGCCACTGCGCCAGAACCGCAAGGCGGCCATAGGCAGAGGTATCCGGCTCGGCGATGATGCGGCGGGCCACTTCCTCCTGGAACATCAAGGTCAGCGAAGCCCACTGCGGCGGCCAGGTTTCTCCCGAAAGCCAGCCGATAAACAGCGCCGTGCCCACGTTGTACGGCAAGTTGGCGACGATGTGATAAGGGCCGTCGAACAGCGATGCCGGGGTGATCTTGAGAGCATCCCCCTCGATGACTTTCAGCTTGCCGGGAAACGCTGCTTCCACTTCCGCAAGCGCGGGCAGGCAGCGCGGGTCCATTTCGACAGCGGTGACGCTGGCGCCTGCGCGCAGCAGGGCGCGCGTCAGGCCGCCAGGGCCGGGGCCGACTTCGAGAACATGCTGGTCGCCGAGCGGAGCGGGGATCGCGGCGATGCGGTCCAGCAGATTTTCGTCGAGAAGGAAGTTCTGGCCCAGCGCCTTGGAGGCCGAAAGGCCATGCCGGGCGATGACTTCGCGCAAGGGCGGCAGGCTGGGAGTGGGAACGGTGGTCAAAGGGATCTCCTGGCGGCGCATTCACCCGCCATGCGGATCGCGGCGATCATGGCGCCGGCGCTGGCTTGGTGTTTACCGGCGATGGCGAAGGCGGTGCCGTGGTCGGGCGAGGTGCGCACGATGGGCAGGCCGAGGGTAACGTTCACGCCCTGATCGAAATCCAGCGTCTTGATCGGGATCAGTGCCTGGTCGTGGTACATGCACAAGGCCACGTCGTAGCGGGTTCGCTCGTGCGCTGCGAAAAGGGCGTCGGCGGGATGCGGGCCGGTGACGGTCAGGCCCTCGCTGCGCAGCGAGGCGATGGCGGGGGTGATGACGTCGCGGTCTTCGGTGCCCATGCGCCCATCCTCACCCGCGTGGGGGTTGAGGCCGGTGATCGCGATGCGCGGGGCGGCAAGGCCGAAATCGCGGGCGAGCGCGAGGGCGACGATGCGGGCCTTGCGCTCGATCAGTTCGCGGGTGACGAGGCCCGGTACGGCGCTGAGTGCTTCGTGGACGGTCAGCGGCACAGTGCGCAGCGACGGACCGGCCAGCATCATCACCGCGTCTTCGTGCGGAACGCCGCAGGCGTCGGCAAGGAATTCGGTCTGCCCTGGCTGGGTGAACCCGACGGCCGCCAGCCTGGACTTGGCGATCGGGCCGGTAACCACCGCGCCCGCCTCCCCGGACAGCGCCAACTGCGTAGCGCGTGTGAGCGAATGGAGGGCGAGCCGGGCGCCGTCTACGGTCGGCTCGCCGAAAGAGGGTGCGCAGTCCTCGTCGCCCAGAACGGGCAGGGCGGCGGTGAATGTGGCCAGCGCATCTTGCGGGTGGGCAATGGGCGCTATCGCGAGGTCGAGACCAAGCGAGGCGGCGGCAGCGCGCAGGACGGCCGCGCCGCCGACGACGAAGAACGGGGCAAGCCCCTGTTCTTCGCGCCGAACCCATGCCGCGACGATGACTTCGGGGGCGATGCCCGCCGGGTCGCCCAGCGAAACGGCGAGCGGCAAAATGGTGTGCGGGGCCGCCCCCGTCTTTCCAGGGGTCATGTCAGCAGCCCCGCCCGAAGATCAATTGTATTCGATGATCGCGTCACGGCGCAGATCGCGCAGGTAGGTCTGCGCGCGCTTGTTGACGCGGTCGTCCTCGAGCTGAGCCTGGAGCTGTTCGAAGCTCGGGCCGTCGTTGACCTGCGGATCGTCGCGGCCGCAGAGCATGAGGATGCGAATACCCTCGTCGAGCGAGCCGAACGGGGGCAGCGTTTCGCCGGGCGAAAGCTGGAGGATCGAGGTCTGGATCTGGGCGGGCAGATCGCGTGCCTTGACCTGATCGTTGGTAACGACCTGGGCGCCAAGACCCGTTGCGACCTTGTCGACATCACCGCAGCCCTTGGCCGCCTTGATGCCGGCCGCGAAGGATTCGGCGCGCTTGCCGGCCTCGGCCTCGCTGACGCCCTTGGGGAAGGGCAGCGAGATCTGCTTCAGCGACAGGACCGCATCGCGCGGATCGGCGGTGAGGACCTGGCGCTTGTCGATCAGGTAAAGGATGTCGAAACCGCCGGGCACTTCGACTGGGCCGACCAGCTGGCCGGTTTCAAGGTCACGCGCGACGACCTGCAGTTCGCTGGGAAGCTGGGCAAGGCGGACCCAGCCCAGATCGCCGCCGACCGATGCGGTAGTGGCTTCCGAATACTGGCGCGCATAAGCGACGAAGCTGCCGCCCGAGCGTAGCTGCTGCACGATCTTCGTGGCATTTTCATAGACCTGCTGGCGCGCGTCCGGCGCCGCCGACATGTAGATCTCGCCGAGCCGGTATTCCTCGGTGCCCTTGGCCGCCTTGAGGCGGGAAAGGTTCTCGTTCACTTCGTCATCGGAGACGTTGATGAAAGGCTGGACGTTGCGCTGCAGCAGGTTCTGCCACGACAGTTCGCCGCGGATCTGGCGCTTCAGCGATTCCGGCGAGGAGCCGATACGCTTGAGGTAAGCGTCCATTGCGCCGACGTTCTGGTTGAAGTTCTGCTGCGCCACGCGGGCGTAGGACTGGTCGATCTGGGCGTCGGCGACAGAGACATCGGCAGCCTTGGCTTCCTGGATTTGCAGCGTCTCGTCGATGAGGTTGCGCAGGATCTGCAGGCGCAGGCGCTTCATTTCCTCGTCGTCGATCTTGCCCTGGTTGGCTGCGACGATGAGGGCGAGGCGCTGGTCGACGTCGGTGCCGGTAATCACGTCGCCGTTCACCACGGCCGTGGCGCGGCGCAGATTGGGATTGTCGTTGCCGAAAATCTTCACGTCGTCAGGGATGACGATCTCGCCCTGGGGCGCGGACTGCGCCTGAACCATGCCGGCGCCGAGCGCCGAAGCGAGTGCGGCCAGGCTGCCGACGGAAACGAATGCTCGCCTGATGAACCTGCTGCGCCTGGTCTGGCTGAGCGTATTGACTGCTTGCACCGTGATTTCAATCCCGTCTTCGACCGGCCAAAGCCGGATCATCCCGGGCAGGCGCCCTGCTGGAGCGGCCTGCCGTATCGTATTGCGTACCGATCCCCACGTGCCCCGGGGCGGCTTAACTGAAAATGAGCACACCCGATAGCGGCTTTGCTCGGGAGTGCCAATGTTTCCGGCACGTACATTGAGGGATGTCGGCGGAGGCTTCGACATACCCGCGCCCAGCGGGATATCGAAACCGGCCTTTGCGCCGGATCAGTGGGCCCCGATGTTCTTCAAGGCGAAACCGAGCTGGAACGAATCGCCCCGCTTTACGTCGCCCAGCGCCACATAGTCACGCCGCCAGGTGAGCGAAATCTGGATGCAGTCGTCCTCGTAAGCGGCGCCGAAGCGGGTACGCAGCGGCTGAAAGCCGTTCGAGCCGTTGTCGGGGTCCTCTTTACGCGCCGTCATGTTGACGACTGCCGAGCCGAACAGCGACCAGTACTTCGCAAAGGCGATGCGTCCTGCGGCCCGCAATTCCTCGCGGTCCTGGAGATCCTCGATTTCTTCGGAAATGTCGCGGTTCAGTTTGGTGTAGCCGACTTCCAGGTAGGAGCGGGTATTGCCGATGACCGCGTCGAATTCGTTGCGGCGTACCGCCAGGGTATCCTTGTCGACGCGGAAGCGATGCACGAAATTAATGGCGTCGCGGTAGCGGATTTCGGTGCGGCCGACGATGTCAGAGGTCTTGTTGGCAAGGCCGGTGCCGTCGGGCAGCACGGTCGCACGGTTGGACAGGCGGACCGACTGGCCAACGGTCGTCTTGATCCGCCAGCGTGGGCGTTCGAACTGCCAATCAAAGCCGTAAGTGAAGCGCACGCCGTCCTCGATCCGGTCGTAGCCGGGGAAGCGGTTGAGCGCGAAGAGGTTGCCGGTGTCCAGTTCGATCGCGCGCGAATCCTCGTTGGGAATCGCGAGGTTCTTGATCTTGGGGCTGGCGACGACCTGGAAACGCGGGGTGAGCACTTGGGTGCCGCCGAAGACCTGGCCCACGAACGGCCATTTTACGTCGAGGGCAGCGGTGGCGATGCCGCGTCCCTGCCATCCTTCCGTGCCCCGGTAGAGCGCGGTGTCGGTCTTGAGATTCTCGTCCGAATGATAGACATCACCGCGCACGAGGCCGGTCAGCGTCACTTCCTGGCCCATGCCGGTCAGTTTGCGCAGCGACCATTGCCCGCTGGCGAAGGCGCGCTGGGTATCCTGCCCATCGGACCGCATGATGCCCAGCGTATTGGCCTGAAGTTCGAATTTGCCGCCCAGCAGCGGGTCGTCGATGCGGCGGCGATAATCGATCACCGGCAGGGCGACGGGAATCTGCCCCTGCACGCGGTCCGACTGCATGGTCTGCGTGGTGTAGCCGGCGAAGGAGAAGTAGCTGTCGTCGTCGATCCGCTCCACCTCGATGGCCGAGCGCAGGCGATCGTCGCGGCTGAGATCGTAGCGGCGCAGGAACGTGCGGTCGGTGGCACGGCGGATCGAGCCGGTCACGCTCCAGTTGTCGTCAAGCTGCAGGCGGCCGTTGGCGAAGATATAGCCGCGAAACGCACGCTTGCCGTCAGGGCTGGTGATGTCCGAGCCGCCGGCGATGGGAATCCTGCTGCTGGACGTCGCGTAGCCGGTGATCTGGTACGCGCTGCGATCGGTGAGCGCCCGGTATTGCACCGAGGCCATAGGCGCGGCCCCCGTAAAGGCCGAGAGAGTGCCGGTAAGGTCGCGGTTTTCAGCGATCTTCCAGAAATAGGACTGCGCGAGTTCGAAGCCGTTCGACGGGCTGGAACGGATGTCGGGCATCAGGAAGCCGGACACCGAACCGCCATCCGTGCCGATGGTCAGGCCCAGCAGCGGCAGCTGGATGATGCCGAACAGCTCGATCCGCGCGTCCTTGAAGCGCACGCGCTTCTGTTCTTCGGAATAGACCACCTGCTTGGCGACGATGCGCCAGGTCGGCTTCTTGGGGCAACCGTCGTCATCGGTGACGTCGCAGCCCGTGTAGGCCGCCTGGTTGAGGATGACGTCGCCATTGGCGATTCGCTCACCCTTGAGCGCGGCCATTCTGCCGCCTTCGCGCATGACGAGAAGCATGTTCTCCATCATGCCGGTCTTGAGCTGGTCGGTCAGCTCGACCTGCTCGGTGTAGAGCTGGTTGCCGTCCTGATCGACGAGGCGCACGTTGCCGGTGGCCAGGATCTTGCCGCTTTTGCGGTCCCAGGTAACCTTGTCCGAGCGGACGGACTGGGCCTGGCCCTTTTCGTCGCGGCGGCGCAGCACCACATTGCCGGTGGCGGTGACCAGTTCGCTGTTCTGCTCGTACTGGACGTCATCCGCCTCGAAGGCGACGGGTTCCGCGTCGGCGGTGGCCGGCGGCGGTGCGGGGGGCTGGCCTTCCATCGGGCCGGTGTCGACCTGACGCGAAACGTCCTGGGCCAAAGCAGCGCCGGGTAAGGCAGCGTAAAAAACGGGTGCAGCAGCGATGCCTAAAGCCAGCGCGCGCAGGGAAAGAGGGCGCAAGCAGCGGATCTTGGTACGGATCGGGGCTTGCAGCGGGTTCTGCGCAGGCGGGAGCATGGGTTGCCTATCGCATCGCCTGTGCCTAACTGCAATCCAGTCATGCGGTGAAGCGCACAAGATCAGCGTTTCACCGGGGAAATCCAGGAGAATCCATGAAGATCCAGTTCCTTGGCGCGGCAATTGCCCCCAATGCCCGTCTCGTTGCGCGCTTCGTCAACCAGGACGCGCTGCCCGCCGACCTTGAGCCGGTGCTGGCCGAGGGTGCGAAGAGGGCACGGTTTTCCGGCAAGGCAGGCCAGGTCTTCGAGGGATTCGCTGAGCGCGGTGGCAACGTCGTGCGCGCGGCACTGGCTGGCATCGGCGAGGCTTCGGGCAAGGATCGCAAGGGTGCGATCGAGCGTGCGGGCGCCAATGTTGTCGCCAAGTACCTGACAAGCGGCGAAACTGCGCTCACCCTGGACCTCACCGGCGCCGGCCTCACCGCTGAGGAAGCAGCCGGCGCGCTGCTGGGCGCGGTGCTGCGTTCATGGCGTCATGACGTCTACCGCACCAAGCTGGGCGCGGATGCCAAGCCCAGCGTCACCGAAATTTCCGTGGTCGGCGCGCCGGAAGGCACCGAGGCCGCCTGGGAGATCGAGCAGGCCATTGGGCAGGGCGTGTCCTTCACCCGCGAACTCGTCACCGAACCCGCCAACATCATCTACCCCGAGAGCTTCGTGGAGCGCTGCAAGGCGCGCATGGCGGGCACCGGCCTCACCATCCGCGTCCTCGACGACAAGGACATGGCTGCGCTCGGCATGGGCTCGCTGCTCGGCGTGGCGCAGGGCTCGATTCGCCCCGCGCGCATCCTCGTCATGGAATGGCTGGGCGGCGTCGAGGGCGAGAAGCCCGTTGCCTTCGTCGGCAAGGGAGTGACCTTCGACACCGGCGGCATCTCGATCAAGCCGGCGGCCGGCATGGAAGACATGAAGTGGGACATGGGCGGGGCCGGTGCGGTTGCCGGCACCATGCTCGCGCTCGCGCTGCGGGGGGCCAAGGCCAACGTGATCGGCGTTTGCGGCCTCGTCGAGAACATGCCCGACGGCAATGCCCAGCGCCCGGGCGACGTCGTCACCTCGATGTCGGGCCAGACCATCGAAGTCATCAACACCGACGCCGAAGGCCGCCTCGTCCTGTGCGACGCACTGACCTGGGTGCAGCGCGAATACAGCCCGGCGAAGGTGATCGACCTTGCCACGCTGACCGGTGCGATCATCCTCAGCCTCGCGCATGAATATGCTGGGCTGTTCTCTAACAACGACGCGCTCGCAGCCGAACTGAACGCTGCCGGTGACGCTTCGGGCGACCGCCTGTGGCGGATGCCGATGGGTTCGGCCTACGACAAGATGATCGACAGCCCGATCGCCGACATCAAGAACGTCGGCCCGCGCTCCGGCGGCTCGATCACGGCGGCGCAATTCCTGCTGCGCTTCATCGAGAACGACACCCCCTGGGCGCACCTCGACATCGCGGGCACCGTATGGACCGACAAGGCCGGCGCGACCTGGGACAAGGGCGCGACCGGCTTTGGCGTGCGCCTGCTGGACCGCTTCGTGCGCGATACACTGGAAGCGTGAGCGAAAAAGGGTCGCAGCTCGTGCGCGTGGACTTCTACCAGCTGAGCCGCGACCCCGCCGAGGCGGCCTTGCCGCTGATTGCGCGCAAGGTTCTTTCGGACGGCGCGCGCCTGCTCGTCGTCTCGGGCAATCAGGATCAGCGGATGCGGATTTCGCGCGCGCTGTGGTCGCTCTTGCCTGAGACATTCCTCGCCAATGGCCATGCCGGGCAGGGGGACGAGGATCGTCAGCCGATCCTCCTTTCCGACACGCCCGAACCGGGCAACGGCGCGGCGTTCCTCGCCATCGCCGATGGCCAGTGGCGTGAGGGGGAAAGGCCTTTCGCGCGCACGTTCTATATGTTCGACGACGAAAGCGTGCAGCAGGCCCGGCAGGTGTGGCGCGAACTGCGCGCCCGCGAAGGAGTGGAACACTTTTATTGGAAGCAGGAAGGCGGCCGCTGGGTTCAGGCGGGATAACTGCGGGGACTTCGACAAGCTCAGTCTGAGCGGATCGAGGAAACTGCTTTGAAATCAGACGCGGCCCTAGGTCTGGCTTACTCTGCTCAAATCCCGCTCAGGCTGAGCCTGTCGAAGTCCCCTCCAGCACGCGCTCCAGCGAAGCATGCACTCACCCGGTGACGCCATGCTTGCCGCCCTCGGCAAAGCCCGCTAGGGGCGCGCCCAACAATTCACACTTTCCCAATTCGCAAGGAACAGTTCCATGTCGGTCACCCGCACTTTTTCGATCATCAAGCCCGACGCAACCCGCCGCAACCTGACCGGCGCCGTCACCAAGATGCTTGAGGAAGCCGGCCTGCGCGTCGTCGCTTCCAAGCGCATCCAGATGTCCAAGGAGCAGGCCGAGGGCTTCTACGCCGTTCACGCCGAGCGTCCCTTCTTCGGCGACCTCGTCTCGTTCATGATCTCGGGCCCGGTCGTGGTTCAGGTTCTCGAAGGTGAAGACGCCGTGAAGCGCAACCGCGACATCATGGGCGCCACCAACCCCGAGAACGCCGATGCCGGCACGATCCGCAAGGAACTGGCCGAATCGATCGAAGCAAACTCGGTCCACGGTTCGGATTCCGAAGAGAACGCAGCGATCGAGATCGCCTACTTCTTCAAGCCGGAAGAACTGGTAGGCTGATTGCCTAACTTTAATTGCGGAGGTTAACTCTTCGCAACAAAGATGAAGGTCGCCGGTTTCGGCGGCCTTTTTCTTTGGCTCGGCTCGCAAGCGCGCCTAGCGTCCGTGCCTACGAGAGAGGCTGCGGGCCTCGTTTGCGGGATGTGGAATTTCGATGACCAGAACGATTATTATTGCCGGATCTCTTTCGTTTCTGGGCGCGGTTCTTTTATCTCAGGCGGCCAGCACGGTGTCTTCCGGCGCTTCGGACCCGCGCGGCGCAATCGCTTCGCCTGACGCAATCAGCATAAGCGCCGCAATCACCTCGCACTGATGCCCGCTTGCGCCGCCGCCCGATATCGGGGCGGCGCTGCGTGCCATGTCATTTCGATTTGAACCGCTGTGGATCGCTGCTGTACGATGCTTTCGCAAAAGGAGAGCGTCAATGCAGGACAGGGGCGAAACGGGCGAGAGCTGCCCTTTCGAATTCAACTTCGATGAGAAAACCTTCAAGATCGGCGACACCGTGAGCTTTCGCGTCAACGGCAGCCTCGAAGGTTTTCCTTTCGTCGGAACCCTGGTCGAAGTGCATGACGACCATGTCCTGATCGCTGGCGATCCGCAGGACCCGGCGAAGCATTACCGTGGCACCCGCGAAAGCAGGCCTCAGGTGGAATATACCGAAGTCTGAGCCGGTCGAGGCTCAGAAAGCGTCGGCAGCGTCCAGCAGGATCGTCAGCTTTTTGGGCGCTACCGCGCGCCAGGACCGGCCAAGCCAATCGCGAATCGCATCCCAATCGGTATCGCCCAGATCCAGACGGATGCCGATCCAGTCGTTGCCGAAGTAAGTGGGGCGGTAGTAGCGCGCCTCGTCCTGTTCGATCAGCATGGCCTGTTCATCCGGCCCGCTGATCTTGACCAGCAAGGCGACGCGGCCGTCTCCGTGATGATTGGCGCTGACGTAAGCGAACTTCTTGCCCTTCACGATGCCGAAGCAGGCCATGCCATGGCTGACGGTCTCGTCCGCCTCGGGCATTTCCATCGCCCGCTCGCGCACGCGTTCGAGCAGCCATGCGGGGCTGGTTTCGCGCGTGACGAGGCTGGCAAGGCAGCGCGAATAGAGCTGGTGCTCGGCGATCAGCACGCGGGCGGCAAGGCTGTCCGCCGTGTCGCCGGGCAGGATCGCAACCGGGGTCTGGCCCAGCACCGGGCCGTCGTCTAGCTGCGCGGTGACGAGGTGGACGCTGACGCCGCCGTGGCTGTCGCCCGCCTCGATTGCCCGTTCGTGGGTGTGCAGGCCGGTGTACTTGGGCAGGAGCGAGGGGTGGATATTGACCATCCGGCCTTCCCACTTGCCCACGAATTCCGGCGTGAGAATGCGCATGTAGCCGGCCAGCGCCACCCATGCGGCGCCGCTGGCGCGGATCGCGCCGTCCATCGCCGCGTCGTGCTCCGGGCGCTTCATGCCTTTGTGGCTGAGCGCGAAGGTTGCAACGCCTTCCGCTTCGGCCAGGCGCAGACCTTTGGCCTCGGGATCGTTGGCCGCGACCAGCACGATCTCGTAAGGGCAGTCGGCCGCGCGGCTGGCATAGAGCAGCGCGGCCATGTTGGTGCCGCTGCCCGAGATCAGGACGGCGACTTTAGCCCTGTCAGCCAAGGTGGACCGCTTCCCAGGGTTCTTGCGCGGACCAGGTTTCCACCGAACCGGTGACGGTGCAGCCCTTTTCGCCGGCCTCGATGGTGCCGATCGTGAAGACGGTTTCGCCCGCTGCCTCGAGATCGGCCGTGAGCGAGGCGACTTCGTCCGCTGCGACCGCCAGCACCATGCCGACGCCGCAGTTGAAGGTGCGCGCCATCTCGCCCGGCTCGATGTGGCCCTGCGCCTGCAGGAACGCCATCAGGCGCGGCTGGGGCCAGGCATCGGCGTCGATTCGCGCATGCAGGCCCTTGGGCAGCACGCGGGGAATGTTCTCCAGCAGACCGCCGCCGGTGATGTGGGCCAGGGCATGGATGCGCGCCGGCTTTCCGTCCTTTGGGCGAACGAAGGGCAGCAGGCTTTTCACATAGATGCGCGTGGGCGCCATCAGCGCGTCGATCAGCAGCACTTCAGGGTCGAACAGGGCAGGGCGGTTCAGCTTCCAGCCCTTGTCCTCCGCAAGGCGGCGCACCAGCGAATAGCCGTTCGAGTGCACGCCCGAGGAGGCGAGCCCCAGCAGCACGTCGCCTGCCGCAACCTTGTCGCCGGTCAGTTGCTCGCCGCGCTCCACCGCGCCGACGCAGAAGCCGGCGAGGTCGTAGTCGCCGGCGGCATACATGCCCGGCATTTCAGCGGTTTCGCCGCCGATCAGGGCGCAGCCTGAAATCTTGCAGCCATCGGCGATGCTGGCCACGACTCGCTCGGCGACGCCGTTCTCCAGCTTGCCGGTGGCGAAATAGTCGAGGAAGAACAGCGGCTCCGCGCCCTGCACGATCAGGTCGTTGACGCACATGGCGACAAGGTCGATGCCGATCTGGTCGTGGCGGTCATGGTCGATGGCCAGCTTGACCTTGGTGCCGACGCCGTCGTTGGCGGCGACCAGCAGCGGGTCTTTGTAACCGGCTGCGCGCGGATCGAAGAAGCCGCCGAAGCCGCCAAGCTCCGCGTCTGCCCCGGGCCGGGCGGTGGATTTCGCGAGCGGGGCGATGGCCTTGACCAGCGCATTTCCGGCCGCGATCGAGACGCCGGCCTGCTCGTAGCTGTAGCTCTTCTGAGAGTTATCGTCGGACATTGGGCGCGCCTAGCGCTTTGTGACTTGGATTTCCATCGCCGTTTGGGCAAAAGGCCCACGGTTTCGACAGATGGCGTACACGATCTCCCAAAAAACCCTGCGGTCTGCCCGCATTAGTCCAATGGGGCGCAAGGCGCTGATCATCGGCGGCGTAGCTGCGCTTGCGCTCTGCGTCGTTGGCGGCGTGCGACTCGCTGCCCAGATCGAGGGCGATCGCGGCATCGCCCCGCTCGCCAATTCCGAGGATATCCAGGTCAACGGCATCCAGGTCGACGTTACCGGCAAGACCGGGGCGGAAGCACGGCTTGCCGGCTGGAAGCAGGCGGAAAAGGAAGCCTGGAAGAAGCTGGGCGGCCCGGACATGCCGACCGAATCGATCGATGCGATGGTCTCCTCGGTGGTCATCGGCCACGAGCAGGTCGGCCCGCGCCGGTACATGGCCACGCTCGGCGTGATTTTCGACAAGGCCAAGGCAGGGCAATACGTAGGCAGCGGTGCAGGCACCGGCCCGCGCTCGCCGCCGCTGCTGCTGCTGCCGGTCCTGCAATCGGGCGGCGTGCGTCAGGTCTTCGAGGTTCGCGGTCCCTGGCAGAAGGCCTGGGCGGAATTCCAGGCAGCGGCCAGCCCGGTCGATTATGTGCGTCCGGCCGGATCAGGCGGCGAATCGCTTATTCTCACCGCTGGCCAGCAGGGCCGCCGCAGCCGCCTGTGGTGGCGCACGGTGCTGGGGCAGTTCGAAGCTTCCGATGTGGTCAGCCCTGTCGCGCGGCTGGAACGCCAGTGGCCAGGCGGTCCGATCAACGGCACGTTCACGGCCCGCTACGGCCCCGACAACAAGTTCCTCGGCAGTTTCACGATGACGGCGGCAAGCGAGCAGGATCTGCCGCGCATGCTCGACCAGGCGGTGACGCGGGTCGACGGGCTTTACCGCGATGCGCTTTCGCAAGGCGTGCTGCAGCCCGATCCCACGATCAATGCCGGCGGCGTCGCGCTCGACCGCGCTTTCGAGGAACTGCGCCAGAAGCTCATGCCCAAGGGCGACGATCTGCCGGCCGTGGTCATTCCCCAGCCTACCCCGACCATTCGCGCCGAGGATGTCAGCGGCGCTCCGGTCGAGACCGTCACGGTCCAGTTCGCCACGCCCGATGCGGCAGCGGTGGATGCGGCGCTGGCTGCGGTTCGCGGTGTGCCCGGTGTTCAGGGCGCTGCGACAGTCAGCCTTGCCATCGGCGGCACTTCGGTCATGCGCGTCACAGCTGCGGGCGGCTCCGAACGCATCGCTTCGGCCTTGCGCGCGCAGGGCTGGAAGGTGTCGAGCGGGGGCGGCGCACTCAGGATCAGCCGCTAAGGCTGCACCCGGTAATGAGGCAGATCGCCCTTCCGCTGTCCGCTGCGAGCGACAGCCCGCCGCGCATTGTCGTGGCCGCCGCCAATTCCGGCGTGGTCGACGCGCTGCTGGAACCCGGCAGCTGGCCATTCCGAACCGCAATTCTTTCTGGCCCGGCGCGTTCCGGCAAGTCGCTGCTGGCACGCTGGTTTGCCGAATCGGGCGCGGGCGATGCCATCGACGATGCCCATCTCTTGGAAGAGGACGCGCTGTTCCACCGCTGGAACCGCGCGCAGGAAAGCGGCCGCCCGCTGCTGATCGTCGCCCGAAACCGCTTCGCGCCCGGAACGGGTGACGGTGAGGGTGCCGGGGAGGAGGCGCGCTGGCGGGTGACCTTGCCCGATTTGTCGTCGCGGCTGGGTGCAGCGCTCGATCTGGAGATCGGCGAGCCGGACGATGCCATGCTGGCCGGGCTCATCGAAATCCACGCCGAGATGCGCGGGCTCATCCTCGATGAAACGGCGATTCAGTATCTTGCAGGACGGTGCGAGCGTAGCCATCTGGGCGTCGAACGTCTGGTCGCCGCCATCGACCGGCTCAGTCTTGAGCGTAAGGTCGCGCCTACCATGACGATCTGGCGCGACGCCCTGATTGAGACTAAAGGCGGCGACACCAGGGAGCCGTGAGGGCGCATCTGTTGCAGGGTAGTTGCAAACCGAACCGATTGATGGGAGATTCGGGTAATGCTGGGTGATATTGTCCGCTACCTTGATTCCGTTGTCGCACGTGATCCTGCGCCGCGTTCGCGGTGGGAAGTCCTGCTGTATCCGGGAGCGTGGGCGGTGTTCTGGCACCGGATCGCCCATGCGCTGTTCCAGGCCGACCTTTTCTTTCTGGCGCGCGTGGTGAACCACCTCTCGCGCTTCATGACGGCCATCGACATCCATCCGGGCGCGACCATCGGCAAGAACTTCTTCATCGACCACGGTTTCACCGTCATCGGCGAAACCGCGATCATCGGTGACAACGTGACGATCTACCAGTGCGTGACGCTGGGCGGTTCGAACCCCACCAACGGCGTGGGCGGCAAACGCCATCCGACTTTGCTCGATAACGTGATCGTCGGGTCAGGCGCACAGATCATCGGCCCGGTCACGATCGGCAGGCGTGCGCGCATCGGCGCCAGCGCCGTAGTGACCGAGGATGTGCCCGAAGGCGCGACGATGATCGGCGTCAAGGCCCGCTCCACCCTGGTCAAGGCAGAGACTTACGCCAAGGAATTCATGCCCTACGGCACGCCCTGCAAGGAACCTTGCGAGCCGGTAGGCAACCAGCGCGTCGACGAACTGGAAGAACAGGTCGCCCTGCTGCGCTCGCAAGTGGAATCGCTTCTGGCAGCGCGTGAGCATGAGACCCGCAAGGTCGAAAGGGCAGGCGAATCGGTGCTCAAGGGTCTTTGAACCGCATGGCGGCAGGCCCTCAGGGCGGCGGCTCCGTTACCGGCAGCGTCGTTCCCTTTCCCGGTGGCGGCGCGCTTCAGGTCGGTTTCGACCGGCTCGAACTCCAGCGCATTCTCGATCTTTACGGGCGCATGGTCGCTGCCGGAATGTGGCGCGACTATGCGATGGACTTCGCGCGCGATGCCGCCAGCTTCTGCGCGTTTCGCCGCGCTGCCGAGCGTCCGCAGGCCCGGATCGAAAAACGGCCGGCGCTTCGCGGCAAGCAGGGCATGTGGACGCTGTTCGGCGAAGTCGGTCAGGTGCTTAAACGCGGGCACGACTTGTCCAATATCCTCAGCCCGCTGGAGCGCAAATTGCTCAAGATCGTCGAGGACTGAGAACGCCGGCGATGGTGATTGCTGCCGATTATTTTTCGCGTTGAAATCTTCCTGCTAAATATCACGGACAGACCGCTCCCATGCGCAAGATTTCCCTCATCCTCGCCGCGGCTGCGCTGTCGCTGATCCAGTCTCCCGCGGTTCACGCGCAGGGTATGCCCGGCGGCATGGATGGCGGTATGGGCGGCGTAATGGGAGACATGGGCGGCGGTCCCGGCGGAGACGGTGATGGGCCGGGCAGCAGCAAGCCATCCGCGCCGCGTCCGCCCAAGCCGGTGAAGCGCAAGCAGTTCGACAAGATCGTCACTGCCATGTTCCGCGAGGCCGATGCCAACAAGGACGGCATGGTCACCATCGACGAGCTTCACGCAGTCGTCGACGCACGGCGCGAAGCCAGGATCCGCGCCCGCTTCGAGGCGGTGGACAGCAATCGCGACGGCAACATCTCCCCGGCCGAATTCATGGCCTGGCAGAAGCGCATGGGATCGGCCGCCTCCAGCGAGGCAAACGCTTTTGGGGACCGTAACGGGCCGATCGCGGATGCCATCACGGCGACTAGCGACAATCCCGACGACTACGTTCTCATCCAGATGATCGAGCCGCTGAACGGCACGACGATCGCGCGCGCCAACACCAATTACGATGCCGGTGTCAGCCTTGAGGAACTGCTGGCCTATGAAGGCAAGCACTTCGACGAGGCCGACAAGGACCACGACGGCGAGTTGAGCATGGAAGAACTGCGGCCTGCAGGTGGTCCGGGCAAGGGGCCGGGGCGCGGCGGTCCCGGAGGCGCGGGTGGCCCGCCGCCGTGCCGGCCGGGCCAGAACTGCTGAGGATAGTCGTCAGGGCAAGCGTGATGCCGTCGTCCTAGATCAAGTCCGGGACACGGTTCCTTAGGCGCCCGCTCTACGTCTTCGTCAGCATCGAAAGCGCGTGCTGGGCCTGCTCCATGCCGTTCTCGAAGATATGGTCGTCCCGGCGGTCGGCGATGCGCGGCCAGGCGGCGGCGATGTCTTCGGCGCTGCGGTGGCCTTCGGGTAGGAGAATACCGTCGTTCATGGTGATCCAGGCGCCTTGGAACACACCGCCGCCCGCGGCCACGATCGCATCGGTGGGCGCATCCCTCGAAACCAGGAATATCGCCGCAGGCGCGACGTTGCCGGGCTCGAAGGCCTTGTAGGCCTCATCGGGAAAGATGTCGGCGGTCATGCGGGTGCCGGCGGTCGGGGCGATCGAATTGACGCGGATGCCGTATTTTGCGCCTTCCAGCCGAAGTGTGCGGGCAAGGCCCAGCACGCCGGCTTTTGCGGCGCCGTAATTGGCCTGCCCGAAATTGCCGCCCAGCCCGGTGGAGGAGGTGGTCATCAGCACCCGGCCGTAATTCTGCTCGCGCATCGTGTCCCACACTGCCTTGGTGGCAAATGCGCTGCCCAGCAGATGGACGCGCAGGACCAGCTCGAAATCGGCCGGGTCCATCTTGGCGAACGTACGGTCGCGCAGGATGCCGGCGTTGTTGATGAGCACGTGGACGCCGCCCCAAGCTTCTTTCGCGCGGGCGGTCATGGCTTCCATCTGGGCGTAATCGGAAACGTCGCCGCCATCCGCCATCGCCTCGCCGCCGGCTTCGCGGATTTCCTCGACGACAGCGAGGGCGGCATCGGAATGGCCGGTCCCATCGCGCGCCGCGCCCAGGTCGTTGACCACCACTTTCGCGCCGCGCCGGGCGAGATCCAGCGCATAGGCGCGGCCCAGCCCGGTTCCGGCGCCGGTGACAACTGCAACCTGCCCGGCAAAGGAAATGCTCATTGGACTTGGAACTCCGCTTCGGCGCAGGGCTGCGACCGCCACTCGCAGATGGCAGGTTGGGCGGGGTGGTTCAATCTCGCGCACCCGATTTGACGCATATCCGGGGCATTTCCGGGACAATCCTGGCTGATGGGGCAACAGCGTGACTTGCCCCGGCGGCGCTGGGGAGTCATAGGCGCTCGCAACGAATCTGCGCCCGCAAAGCGAAAGGCCCTTCAGATGAAAGTCCGCGTCCACGTCAGCCTCAAGCCCGGCGTCCTCGATCCGCAGGGCCGTGCGATCCACCATTCGCTCGAAGGCCTGGGCTTTGCCGGCGTCAACGACGTGCGCGCGGGCCGCCTGTTCGAGCTGGACGTCGCCGACAGCGTTTCCGACGAAGCGATCGACGAGATGTGCCGCAAGCTCCTCGCCAACATGGTGATCGAGAACTACCGCATCGAGAAGGTGGCCGCCTGATGGCCTTCACTTCCGCCGTCATCACCTTTCCGGGCTCGAACTGCGACCGCGACATGGCGGTGGCGCTGGAGAAGGTCTCGGGCACTGCGCCCCACCGCGTCTGGCACGGCGACAGCCAGTTGCCCGAGGGGCTGGACTTCATCGCAGTTCCCGGCGGGTTCTCCTATGGCGACTACCTGCGCTGCGGCGCCATCGCTTCGCGCTCGCCCATCATGCAGGCGGTGATCGCCGCTGCGGAGCGCGGGGTGCCGGTGCTGGGCGTATGCAACGGCTTTCAGGTGCTGACTGAAAGCGGCCTGCTGCCCGGCGCGCTGCTGCGCAATGCGGGCCTGAACTTCGTGTGCCGCGAAGTCAGCCTCGAAGTCGCCAACGCGCAGTCGCTGTTCACCTCCGCTTACGAGGCCGGGCAGGTGATCCGCGTTCCCGTGGCGCATCATGACGGCAACTACTTCGCGGACGATGCCACGCTGGACCGTATCGAGGGTGAGGGCCGCGTGGCCTTCCGCTATGCCGAGGAGGTGAACGGTTCGGCCCGCTCGATCGCTGGCCTGCTTAACGGGGCCGGCAACGTGCTGGGCATGATGCCGCACCCGGAGCGCGCGATAGAGGCCACCCACGGCGGCACCGACGGGCGCGGCCTGTTCGAAAGCGCGATCCGGGGCCTCGTCGGGGCCTGATCGCGTTCGTCAGGTTTTGCGGACGATGCCTATGAAATGAAAAGCCCTCGGGATGGTCTCCCGAGGGCTTTTCATTTGTGCAGGTGCGTCGCCTGGCTCATGCGGGCTTTGGCGCGCCCATCAGCCGCTTGGCCAGCAGCAGCTTGAACAGTCCGAAGCCCACCAGTCCGACCATCGCGGTGCCTGCGTGGAGCAGCCAGAACTGCGTGGTGGGCATCGTCTCGAACAGGGTGCCGATCTTGCCGACCGCCAGGTTCGCGCCGAAGAATGCCAAGTAGTAGATGCCCACGATCGAGGCATTGAGCGCGCGCGGCGCAAGCCGGGTGAACAACGCCAGGCTTACCGGCAGCAGGTGCGAGAAGCCGATCGAGTTCACGAGGTGGAACATCACCGGCCAGAACAGTCCGATCTTGCCGGTCCCCTGCGTCAGCGCCGCCATATAGAGGCACAGCGCACCGCCGAGGATGAACACGCAGCCCAGGATCATCTTGCCCAACTCGTCCGGTTCCTTCCCGGTGCGCTTGCCGACGAAAGCCCAGAACGCGGCAACCGCCACCAGCATCGAGAAGCTGAGCGTCGCGTCCAGCGTGATCATCCAGCTTGTAGGCAGGGTGGTGCCCATGAACGTCAGCTGGAACTGCTGGTCTGCCCAGACGAGATAGGCGTTGAAGATCTGCTGGTTGGTCAGCAGCGAGAAACCGAGGATCGGCACCAACACCAGTACGGCGGCAAGGCGGGCGCCGTCACCGGGCTCGAATTTGACGCGGGGCTGGTCCGATTTTGCGGTCCTGGGCTTGTCCGCCGGCAGCCACGGGCGCGCGGCGAGGTAGATGAGCAGGCCTATGACCATGACCACCCCGGCAGCGCCGAAGCCCCAGTGCCAGCCGATTTTCTCCCCCAGCGTGCCGGAGATCAGCGGCGCGGCGATCACCGAGACGTTGATGAAGATGTAGAAAATCTGGAACGCCATGGCGCGGCGGATGTCGTTGGCGCCGTAGAGTTCGCCCACTTGGCTGGCGATATTGCCCTTGAACAGGCCCACCCCGATGACCAGCGAAAGCAGGGCCAGCAGGAACGCGCCCTCGAATGCCATCAGGAAATGGCCGAGCGACATGATGACCGCGCCCGCGATCAGCGCCGCGCGGCGCCCGAGCAGCAGGTCGGCAAGCAGGCCGCCGAGAATCGGCGTCAGGTAGACCAGTGCAGTGTACGTCCCGAAGATTTCCGAGGCGAGCGGCTGGCCTTCGAGGCCCGAGAACAGGTGGGTTTTCAGCCACTCAAGCCCGATCACGCTTTCCTGCCGGCCGGGGACCAGCAGATACTTGACCATGTAGAGGGTCAGCAGCGTCTGCATCGAGTAATACGAAAACCGTTCGCACCCCTCCACCACGCCCAGATAACCCAGTCCCTTGGGGTGGCCAAGGAAGGCACGGTCGCTGTGCGCGGCCTCCTCGGGGAAATCGAGCTGCGGTGTTGCTTCGGCTGCTGTCATGGATGACGTGACTTTCTCGGCCCGTAATTATCTTGTCGCGATGCGCAATCGCGGTGCGTGCGCGAGCAATGTCACGTCGATGTAATGCCGTCAATTTTCGATATTACTAAGCCGGGTAAGGCGGCAGGCCCCGACAAAACCTGCCGCCTCCGGTACGCTCCGGGGGATTCACGCGGAGCGTAACGGCCCCCCGGCCGTGCTGTAACGCGACAGAATCGAGGAACCCGTGTAACGAACGGGGATGGGCCGCATCGCGTTCCCCGCGTCTGGCGCTTCGACGGTCATAAGCAACGCTGCGGCTTATATCGCTGTCTTAAAGCCCGGGCTCTCGCGCGGGCAGACAAGTTCGGGTTGTTGGCTGTTGCCTATGCGGCGCGGGCAAGCATCAGTCGTGCAGTGCACCGCTGTTGTGAAGCCGTCGTCGCAGGCTGAAGGTCGAGAAGGGGTGGATAGCTTCCGGAAGACTACGCAAACGCGTCCCGTTTTTGTTCTGGGCGCAATCGCCGAATTTTCGCCGCGCTACTGTGCGGTAGCCTCGTCTCAAAGTGTCGAAGCTCTTTTTGAGCGTCAGCATCGCCAGAGTTCGCGGCTGCCCTAAGCCATCCTCGATAAGCGATCATATCGTTTCTGTTGAAACAACTGACCGCGGCATTCGCAGCGGCCGACGCATTTCCGCGCCTGAAGGATCGTCGATAAAGCCCGGTAGGGCTGTAGGGGGCGGAAGGCGAACCGCGTTTATCCGTGCCGCCATCTCCTGAAAGCCAATCCGCCAATTCCCTCATAGCGCCCTCGTGCTGGCGTAAAGCCAGGTGCCATATGATCGGCAACCATCTGCCGATGCGGCGTTCGTACCGGATGCCCAACGCTTTAAGATAAAGGCGATCTTGGCGCGTTTCGTCGGTCACATATTCCATGAGGGGAAGTCTTCCACGTACTTCGAACGTCGGCAACGGGGCCCGAGCCGTCAATGCGGCGTTTCGCGTTCTGGTGGGAAACGGACGTTCAATCGGCTTTGACGGGTGAACTTACGCGAAGTTGATTAAGGTCATCAGCACGAAGCATGCCCCGCGCGTTTTCCGTTGCCACGAAGCCTGCAACTGTGAAACTGATCAACACTAGCGCGAACAGTCTGCCCTTCTGCTTGTCGGGCTTCGCGAAGCGCCGCCGCCAGCTAAATCTGGGCAACGCCATCCACCCCACAGTTTGCATCAATACCCAATTGGCCAGCATAAATGGGCCAATAATGACCTCTGGAAGGACAAATGGCAGGGCAGCTAACACTAACGACACTGCGAGAGAAAATGCGATGGCTACCCGGAGTTTGGCTGGTTGTTCCTGAAACATGTCGGAGCCTGTAACTAGCCCTTGTTACGTCCGTAATGAGCGTCGCTGGATAGTCAGTATACGGTGAAAAAACAGCGCGAACCTGCCACTCCTAGCGCTATGGTTTTCGCCCACGCCCTACACTGTCTGTGCCGGTGTTACGCCGTGCGCGTCAGTTCCTCGTCGAGGAAGGCGGCGACGTCGTCCAGGGAGACTTGCTTGTCGAGGTAGGTCTGGCCGATGCCCTTGAGGAGCAGGAAGGGCAGGGTGCCCGCGTCCATCTTCTTGTCGTGCAGCATGTGGCGCACAAGGCCCGCGCCTTCGCATTCCATACCTAGGGCGGGAAGGCTTGCGGGAAGGCCAATTTCGGCGATGTGCCGGGCAATGTGCTCGGCAGTGGCACGCGGCATCAGTTCGCGGCGGGCGGAATAGCGCGCGGCCAGGACCATGCCCAGCGCAACGGCCTCGCCGTGCAGCAGGCGCTGGGAAAAGCCGGTTTCGGCCTCCAGCGCGTGCCCGAACGTGTGGCCGAGGTTGAGCAGGGCGCGGCGGCCGGTGGTCTCGAACTCGTCCTCGGCGACGATGCGGGCCTTGGACGCCACCGAGTGGGCCACCGCATATTCGCGAAGTGCGCCGTCGCCGGCGATCATCTTCGCGGCATTGGCATCGCACCAGGCGAAGAAATCGGCATCGTCGATCAGGCCGTACTTCACCACTTCGGCATAGCCGGCGAGCAATTCGCGTTCCGGCAGGGTGTCCAGCGCCGAAAGGTCAGCCAGGACCAGCGAGGGCTGGTGGAAGGCGCCGACGAGGTTTTTGCCCGCCGGGGTGTTGATCGCGGTCTTTCCGCCCACGCTCGAATCGACCTGCGCAAGCAGGGTCGTCGGCACCTGGATGAACTGACAGCCGCGCTTCAGCACAGAAGCGCAGAAACCGGTAAGATCGCCGATGACGCCGCCGCCCAGCGCGATGATATGGTCGCCGCGTTCCACTTCGAGGGCCAGTAGCCAGTTCACCGTGGCGGCCAGTTCTTCCCACGACTTGGTTTTCTCGCCCGGAGGCAGGATGCGCCAGTGTGGTTCGTGACCATTGTCGCGCAACGATGCCTCGACCACGGCGCCCCAGGCGGCGTGGACGTTGGAGTCGGTGATGATCGGCACGCCGCGCTTGCGCAGCCTCCCGCGGCAATTGGGCACGAGTTCGGCCAGCAGGCCGGCGGCCACGCGCACTTCGTAGGGGCGCGATGCGATATCGACGGGGATCACAGCCATTGCGAAATTCCCTGGAGGACCTTGTTGATCGTCTGGACGTGCGGCCCGCTGCCGCTCGTCACATGGATGGGGGCCTGGGCATAGTGCGGGGCGCGTTCTTCGCGCAGGCGGCCGAGTATTTCATGCGGGTCGCCCCCGCGCAGCAGCGGGCGATTTTCCTTGCGGGCAGTACGCTCGACCAGGGTATCGACCTCGCTGTCGAGCCAGATGGTGATCGCGCTATCGAGGATCAGTGCGCGTGTTTCGGCATTGCAGAAGGCGCCGCCGCCGGTGGCGATGACGATTCGCGGCTTGCCCGAATTAGCCCGCTCGGTGACAAGGCGGGCGATAACCCGGCGTTCTCCGTCGCGGAAATAGTCTTCGCCGTAAGTGTCGAAGATTTCGGGGATCGTCATCTGCGCCGAACGCTCGATCTCGTCGTCGGCATCTACGAAGGGGCAGTCAAGCAGGGTTGCGAGGCGTTTGCCCACGCTTGACTTGCCGACACCCATCATGCCCACCAGCACGATCGGGCGGTCGATACGGCGGGCGAGCGCCGCAATTTCCTGCGTGGAAAATCGGGTCTGTTGAACGTCCATTGCCCGATCGCCTATAGTTGCGCTAGGTCGCAGCGCAAGCACGGTTAAGATCGGGCATGATGAAGGAAGACGAGTGACGATCATGAAGCGCAGGCGCAGGCTTGCAGGAGCAATCGCCATCGCCGTTCCGCTCGCCGTGGTCGCCCTGGGCGTCGCCGCATGGAGGGACGCAGGCGTTCAGCCGGTAGCGGACCAGACTATCGCCGTTCCGCTACCGGAGCTTGCGAAATGAGGGCGGCTTACCTTCTTGCAGGTGCCGCGCTGGCGCTGACCTCGGTCTGGGTCGCGGCGCAGGACGCACCCGAATCGCTGCTTCCCAAGATGTTCGATGAGCCGGCGCCCTCGCGCACGGCTACGCCGCGCCCCGCAGCGCCGCGCCCGGCGCCGCCGAGCAGCGCGCCGACGTCTTCGGCGCCGCGCGCGGTTTCGACGCCGATGGTGCAGGCCATCCCGACCGGGACGACGGAAGTTCCGGCGCTGGTGCAGGCGCAGGATCAGGGGATGCTGACGCGTGTGCCCTCGCTCGACGAACTGGCGCGTATGTCGCCGGAGGATTTCGAGGCTCTGCTGGGCAGCAAGATCGTGATCGACATGCCGCCGCAGGCGCGCCGTTCGGTCGACCAAGCCGGGCTGCTTGACGAGGAAGAGGGCGGACTGGCCCCCGATTCGCTGGCGATCCAGAACGGCCGTCTGATCCAGGTTGCGCTCTCGGGTAACCGCGGCATGCTCGTTTCGCGCTGGGGACACATCCTGCTGCGCCGGGCGCTGGCCTCGCGCCTGCAGCCGCCGCGCGGCATGAGCGCACAGGACTTTCTGGCGCTGCGTGTATCGCTGCTGCTGCGCATGGGCGAAACCGACGCCGCGCGCGCCGTGCTGCAGGACATGGACATCGCCGACTACAACCCGGCGATCGGTGCGGTGGTGCTCGACGTCTATTCGAGGAACGCCGACTTCACCGGCATGTGCCCGGTCATGGCGACGCAGGGTTCGCTGCGTGACGATCCGGCATGGGGCGTGACCCGCACCATCTGCGAGGCGTTCCGGGGCAACAGCACTGCCTCGATCTCGCGGCTGGAGCGTGATCGCAATCGCGGGACGATGGACCAGATCGACATGCTGCTCGCGCAGAAATACGCGGGCGCGGCCGGCAAATCGCGCCGTGCGGTGACGATCGAGTGGGACAAGGTGACCGGGCTGACGTCGTGGCGCTATGGCCTGGCGATCGGCGTCGGGCTGGAGCCGCCTGCCGCACTGATGAAAAGCGCGGGCCCGTCCTATGACTATGTCACCGCGCTGGCGCCGATGGCGGGCCTTGCCCGCCGGGCTGCAGCGGCAGACCGCGCCGGGGCCGCGGGCGTGCTGTCCAACGCGGCGATGGTAGACCTTTATTCGCAGATCTACGCCGACCCGGATGTGACCGGCGAATGGCAGGACCGCGCCGAATCCCTGCGCGATGCCTATACCCAGGAAGATCCGGCTGCCCGCCTTGCGGCGATGCAGGCGCTGTGGAACATCAGCGGGCCGCTGAAGTATTCGCGCGAAGTGCTGACGGCCGCTGCCGCCGCGCGCATGGCGCCCAGCGCCGCGCTGGCGGACAGCGCGCCCTCTCTGATCGCCTCGATGCTTTCGGCGGGTTACGATGCCAATGCCCTGCGCTGGGCGAACGTGGTCAATGCCGGCTCGCGCGGGTGGGGCCTGCTTGTCCTGGCGGCGCCGGGACGCGGGCCCACGGTCGATTCCGGCACGGTCGGCACTTATGTCGACGACGACGACAGCGTGAACAAGCGCCGGTCGGCCTTCCTTGTCGCGGGTCTTGCGGGGCTTGGCCGGATCGACGGCGGAGAGGCTGAGCGTGTTTCTGGCGAAACCGGGGCCAGCATCGGCGGGACCACCCGCTGGACCCAGGCGATCGACAGTGCGGCCCGGCGCGGCGATGCCGCCAGCGTGGTGCTGCTTGCCGGGTTCGGGATGCAGGGCGACGACTGGCAGCGCATGACCCCGCGTTTCCTGTTCCACATCGTCTCGGCCCTGCGCGAAGTCGGCCTCGATGCAGAAGCCCGGATGATTGCTGCCGAAGCGGTGGCGCGGGTCTGAGCGGGTGACGGGAGAGGATCTCCCCGAACGCTTCCTCGCCATGCTGGCCGCCGAGCGCGGCGCGGCGGCGAACACTCTGGCTGCCTATCGCCGCGATCTGGAAGCGGCGCGTGAAGTGCTGGGCGATGTCGCGGCGGCGCAGCCTGAAGAACTGGAGCGGCTGGGTTCGGCTTGGAGCCAGCTTGCCGCCTCCAGCCTTGCGCGGCGCTGCTCGGCCTTGCGCCAGTTCTACGGTTTCCTGATCGACGAGGGGCTGCGCGTCGACGATCCATCGCCCGCCCTGCCGCGCCCGCGCACCCGCCGCCCCCTGCCGCGCTTGCTTAGTCATGAGGAAGTGGAGCGTTTCCTCGCCACCGCCGACGAGGAGGCGGTCAGCGAGCATCACGATGCCGTGCGGCTTCTGGCGCTGCTTGAAATGCTCTATGGTTCGGGCTTGCGCGCAACGGAGCTGGTTTCGCTGCCGCTGACGGCGGTGCCGCGCGATGCGCCCTTTCTCCATGTCACCGGCAAAGGCGGGCAGCAGCGCATGGTGCCGGTCAGCACTCGCGCGCAGGCCGTGCTGTCGCGATGGCTTTTGGTGCGAAAGGGCACCTCGCGTTACCTGTTCCCGTCGAGCGGGGCGAGCGGTCACCTGACCAGGGTGCGGCTGTTCCAATTGCTGCGGGCCTTGGCGGCGCGTTCCGGGATCGATCCCGAGCGTGTTTCGCCGCACGTGCTGCGTCATGCCTTCGCCACGCACTTGCTGGAAGGCGGGGCGGATCTTCGCGTGTTGCAGATGCTGCTGGGCCACGCGGATATCGCGACGACCCAGATTTACACCCATGTCGACAGTGCGCGATTGGTTGCGCTGGTCAACGCGCGACATCCGCTGGCGGGCGGCAAGGTGCAGTAGGCGGACGGAACAAGGCAATTGTTGCCTCGTTCTTCGACACGGGAAGAATACTTGAGAGCCAACGCAAAGCGGCGGCGTTTTGCGCAGGGAAGGGAAGCGACATGGCCATCGATTTGAAACGAGCCTCGAAAACATTGCTGCGCGGGGGGGCTAGGTTGCGCGGGGCCACCGCGCTGGTCGCTGTGGGCCTGCTGGTCACGCTGGCGGGACCGGCGCCGCTGGATGCGCAGGCTGCCAAGGCGGCCAAAGTCTATGCCATCAGCCCCTCCGACAAGGCGCAGGGCGCCAAGGCCCACCCGGAACTGCTGGCCGAGTTCGGCGGCGCGGTCACCGGCGCGCAGGCCAGCTATGTGGAGCAGGTCGGCAAGAAGATCGCATTGCAGTCGGGGCTATCGAATACGGCCGGCGACTTTACGGTAACGCTGCTCAATTCGCCGGTGAACAACGCTTTCGCGATACCCGGCGGCTATGTCTACGTGACGCGCCAGCTGACCGCGCTGATGAACAGCGAAGCGGAACTCGCCGGGGTGCTGGGGCATGAGGTCGGCCATGTCGCCGCGCGCCATTCGGCGCAGCGGCAGAAGGCGGCGCAGCGCAACCAGATTATCGGCCTGCTGGGCTCGGTGCTTGCAGGGGCGGTGCTGGGTGACAATGCGTTCGGGCAGCTTGGCCAGAAGGTGTTTTCGCAAGGTTCGCAGCTGCTGACGCTCAAGTTCTCACGCTCACAGGAACTGCAGGCGGACCAACTGGGCATCACCTACCTCAAGCGCGCGGGGTATGATCCACGGTCTATGGCGACGGTGCTGGAAAGCCTGGCGCGGCAGAACGCCCTGGAAGCGCAGCTGCGCGGCGGGACGAGCGAAACCCCGGAATGGGCCTCGACTCACCCCGATCCCGCGTCACGCGTGCGCACGGCGATGACGTATGCCGGTAATTCGGCGACGGGCGCCACGAACCGCGATGCGTTTCTCAGCCGAATCGACGGTCTGGTCTATGGCGACGACCCCAAGCAAGGCGTGGTCGACGGCCGGAAGTTCACGCATCCGGTGCTGCGTTTCGCCTTCGATGCCCCCGATGGCTTTTTCATGGTCAACGGCACCAGTTCGGTGTCGATCAGCGGAACCTCGGGCAAGGCGCAATTTTCCGGCGGCAAGCTCAGCGGCACTCTCGATTCGTACATCGGCACGGTCTTTGCCGGGCTGACCGAATCGAATCAGGCGCGAATTACGCCGACCGCCATCGAGAAGACCACGGTGAACGGCATCCCGGCTGCCTATGGGACGGCGCGGGTGCAGTCTTCTAGCGGCACTGTCGATGTGGTGGTCTTCGCCTATGATTTTGGAAACGGGCAGGCCTATCACTTCGTGGCGCTGGCACAGCAGGGAGGGGCGGAGGTCTTCACCCCGATGTTCCGCTCGCTGCGGCGCGTCTCTGCGGCCGATGCCGGCAGTGTGAAGCCCCGATTGCTCGACGTCGTGACTGTAAAGGCAGGCGACACCGTGCAGTCTCTGGCAGCGAAAATGGCCTATTCCGATGCGCGGGTGGATCGCTTTCTGGTGCTGAACGGGCTTCAGGCCAATTCGACACTGACGCCGGGCCAGAAGGTGAAGCTCGTTACCTACTGAGCAGGCCCGGTTTTCCAGTGCTTAATGCAGGTATCGCAGACAAACGAAAAGGGCGGCAGGTTTCCCTGCCGCCCCGAATTCGTGTAATTGCCAGTAATCGGCTATTACTTGATGCCTTCCGACATCTTCGACGAAGTCTTGTTGAAGGTGGACATCAGCTGCGAACCCATGCCCTGCATGGCGGCGATGGCGGCAACTGCGATGAGAGCGGCGATCAGGCCGTACTCGATTGCGGTGGCGCCCTTTTCGTTGCGGCGCAGCTTGGCGAGAAACTTCATGAATTGTCTCCTGATAAAGCAGTCTAGTGTACCCGGTCCGCCTCGCTTCAGTCTCTCTTCTGCGCCTTGGACAATTTGTTCTCTACAGTGCAATCGTTGACAAAGGTTTAAGCTGAATTGTTCCCTGCTTGCGGTGAGTTTAGTTTTTTGGCTGTGCCGCAGAAAATTTCGACGCGATATCGATCCACAATTGCACGGTCTGGGTAGCGGTCGCCTGTATGGCGATGAGGACGATCAGGACGATGAACGCGAGGATCAGCCCATATTCGACCGAGGACGTGCCGCGTTCGCTTTTCGTGATCGTCGAAAGGATGCGCTGCAGCAGCATGTTCACCGTATAATTCCCGCAAGTGGAGGCCGGGATCGCACCGGTACGTTAAATTGCCTTTAAGGCTGGAGGTTCGACTGCAAAATTTTCCGACACCGATGCTGGTCGTCGCCGTGGCGCTGAGGGCGGGCGATGGCACAGTCCTTATGCAGCGGCGCGATTTCGAGGCCGTGCATGGCGGCTTATGGGAATTTCCCGGAGGCAAAGTCGATCCGGGCGAAACGCCGGAGCAGGCGGCGGTCCGCGAACTGTCCGAGGAACTGGGCATCACGATGGATATTGCCGCGCTGAATGCGGTGGGCTTTGCCAGTGGGCATACGGTGCCGGCGGAGCAGGGCGGCAAGGGGCCGTCACGCCCGCTGGTCATACTCCTTTATGTATGCCGAACATGGCAGGGCGTGCCGGGCGCTCTGGAGGCGGCTGAGCTGGCGTGGACGGCGCCTGAGGCGATTTCCTCATTGTCTATGCCGCCGCTCGATTATCCGCTCGCCGAGGCGCTGGGGCGCTACCTTTCTACAGGTTAATGCATTTTCCAGGCAGAAGGCGCGATATAGGCGTTGACCCCGTCCGATTCCCTTCCTAAAGGGCCACCTCCAACGCACCCATAGCTCAGCTGGATAGAGCATCAGACTACGAATCTGAGGGTCGGGCGTTCGAATCGCTCTGGGTGCACCACTTTCCCTTTTGGGTTGCGGTACATTTCGTGTGTTGGAAAAATGGTACTGTGCACCCATAGCTCAGCTGGATAGAGCATCAGACTACGAATCTGAGGGTCGGGCGTTCGAATCGCTCTGGGTGCACCACCGTTACAGAGAAACCCCGCCAGTGGCGGGGTTTTTTCGTTTCAGTTCCAGGTTCAGGTTACCACTATGAGGCGCTGTTGCTCTCCGCCTCAGGCAGTCGATGCCGGGGCGGCGGTCTTTGTAGTGAAACCGCGCGACAGGCCGTGGTACAGCTTTTCCCGGCAGACCAGCGTGCTGACGGCGTCGGCGATGATCGCGGTGAGGAACAGCGGCACGATCATGCCCCGGCTCGCTGTCGTTTCCATAAGAATGATCACGGCGGTGAGCGGCGCGCGGGTCACGCCCACGAAATAGCCAGTCATCCCCAGCAGCACTACCGCAGGCATGGGATCGTCAGGGAAGACATAGGACAGCAGTTGCCCGAAGCCGGCGCCGACGGAGAGCGAGGGGGCGAAGATGCCTCCAGGCGCTCCTGAGACGGCGGTGGCAGCCGTGGCGAGAAACTTGGCGGGGCCGAACCACGCGGACACGCCGTCCTGCCCCTCGATCATGGCGCGTGTGCTTTCGTAGCCGGTGCCCCAGGTCGAACCGCCGCTCAGGATACCGACGGCCGCGACGATCAGCCCGCATACGACAGCCGCAGTGACCGGGCGGCTGCGAATGGCAAGGAACCACGGGTGAGTGCTACGCGCGAAGCCGAGGAGCGTGCGCGAGAACATGCCGCCCAGAACGCCGCCGAAGATGCCCGCGATGGGGGCGACGACCACGACCGAGCCGATCACCAGCGTCTGGTGCATCGCGCCGAAGTAGACGTAATCGCCCGCGATGCTGAGGCTGACGAGGCCGGAGACGACGACGGCGGCCATGACCAGCACGGCAACCCGCTGCTCGAATGCGGCGGCCAGTTCCTCGATCGCGAAAGCGACGCCCGCGAGCGGCGTGTTGAAGGCTGCGGCGACGCCCGCCGCGCCGCCGGCGATGAGCACGCCCGAGGTGACGGGCACGCGGAATATCCGGTGCAGCGCGACCATTATCGCGGCGCTGACCTGCACCGTGGGGCCTTCACGGCCGACCGAGCCGCCGCCCAGCATCATCGTCACTGTCAGCAACAGCTTGGCGATGGCCGTGCGCATGGAGAGCATCGGCGTGCGCGCAAGGTCGAGGTCCTGCCCCGCTGCCATCACTTGCGGAATGCCCGAACCGCGCGCGGCGGGCGTCCATCGCTGGGTGATAAGCACCACCGCCCCGAATACCAGCGGGGTGAGAACGAGCGGCGCATAAGGGTGAACGTGGGCGAACTGGAGGAAGATCTTCTGTGCGCTATCACCCGCCCAGGCGAACGCGATGGCGACAAGGCCCAGCAGGACCGCACCGATCCCTGTTGCTGCACGGCGACGCGCAAGATCGAGCGATCCGTCGATGCCGGGGACGGCGAGGAAGAAAGCTCGGGCGCGTTCCAGAAGGGTCAATGTGGGTCCGCTCGCTGTTCAGGCGACGCGGCTTCGCGCGTCTTTGGAAGGGCTCGCGATCCCATTGGGGCAGTCACGCCGGGTATTGCAAGGCGAAACCCCGCTTCGCGCGTGCGTTCGGCATATGCGGGGCTCCTCGAATACAAGACGAAAAAGGGGCCGGGAGGCGACTTTACATCGCGTCCCGGCCCCTTTTCATCACGCCCGAAGGTGCGATGGGAAGCAAGCTTCGTTTACTGGCCAGTGGTGTCGCTGGCGGCAGCGGTGCCGCTTGCGGCCGCGCCGGCGTCCGTGCTGGTCTGAGCCGAACCGGCGGCCTGCGTTGCCTTGGCGAAGTCTGCGGCGGTCATGCCGAGAGCCAGCGAACCGTCGGTGCCGAGGCCGATGTAAGACTTCTTGAGGGCAGCGGCCGAACCGTTGCTGAGCGCTACGGTTACGTTGTCACCCTCAACCTTGGAGACGGTGCCGACGACGGCGCCGTCGCTGCTCTTGATCGGCGCATCGGCGACAATGGCGGCGTCCTTGGCAGCCGTGTTCTCAGCCTTGGCACCATTCACGGCCGCTTCGAGCTGGGCTTTGTTCATGCCAATCGTCAGGCCCTTTTCGCGTGTTACGAACGCGCTGGTGGGCAGGCCGGCGCGTGCAGTGCCGGTGGAAACGGTCACGACGTCGCCCTGGACGGATTCCACGCTGCCGACTTCGCCGCCCTCGGCGTCGAAGACCTTGGCGCCTACCGTTGGCGTAGCCGAAGCGGCTGCTGCCGGGGCAGGAGCGGCCTGGGCCATTGCGGCCATGGGAGCCAGGCTTGCGGCGGCAATCGCGGCGGCGATGATGGTTTTCTTCATGGCGTACTCCTTCTTTACGGGGCCGTGGGAGGGCGGCCTCGGGACAGACCCCCTGTCAGGGGCGTGAAAGGCGGTCCGGGATCACGAAAAGTGCCCGGACACAGACCCCATCCGGCATGGCCGGGACCGCCGCCGCGATCGGTATCGCGGGTCGGCAGATGGGGTGGTGAAAGACTATAGGGAGCCGAATGCGCGGTGAGGTGAACGGTTGCCGGAACAAGGGGCGAATCGCCCCATAAGCGCGATGAACGGCCCCGAGCTTGTGGAAAATGCGCGGTTTTCAGCCGATCCTGATCCTTGTCCGGTCCCGTTAACCGAGAATCACCTGCCGGGATGGGTCAAAGCGCACCGGCCTGCCAGCACACAATCGAGCAGCTTATGTGTGTCAAAGGGAACATTCGCGGGGCTGATGGCTTAAGGGCGCGTGGTGGACACTCCAGCAGGGCTATCGATGGACGAGATTGCGGCGGAGGGCACCCTTGAGGATGCCCTGCCAAGTAAGAATGATGCCGCGAGAACGCGGCACGACGACGCGGTTTCGCCCTCCGTGTGGCGTTATGCGATGGCACGCCGAGCGCATGTCGTTATTGACGCTGCCGATTATTTCGAGGTGATCCGGGAGGTCATGGAGGAGGCGCAGCAGCGCATCTTCATGGTCGGCTGGGACTTCGATTCGCGCATCCTGCTGACATCCGGCAGACGCTGGTGGCAGCGTGGCCGGCACCGAAAATTTCCCGCGCGCCTGGGCTCCTTCATGCTGTGGCTGGTGAACCGCAAGCCGGGGCTGGAAATCCTGCTGCTGAAATGGAACTTCGCGGTCGTGAAGTACATGTTCCGCGGCACCATGCTGTTCGATCTGGCGCGCTGGGCGAAGCATCCGCGCATCGACTTCAAGTTCGATTCCGCGCACCCGATCGGTTGCAGCCATCACCAGAAGATCGTCGTGGTCGACGATACCGTGGCGGCCTGCGGGGGCATCGACATGACCTCAGACCGCTGGGATACGCCGGACCATATTCCCAAGGATCCGCGCCGCCGCCGGCCGACCGGGCACCTTTATGGCCCCTGGCACGACGTCACCATGCTGCTGGAAGGCGAAGTGGCCGCCGCGCTGGGCGAGCTTGGGCGCGAGCGCTGGAAGATTGCCGGCGGGGACGAGCTTGCCCCATGCCGGCCGCAGCAGCAATCGCCTTGGCCGGCCAGCTTGCGTCCCGAATTCGAGAACGTCGAGGTCGGCATTGCCCGCACCCGCGCCGAATATGGTGATTGCCCGCAGATCAGCGAGATCGAGCAGCTGTTCGTCGAACAGATCCGCCGCGCGAGACGCTTCATCTATGCCGAAACGCAGTACTTCGCCTCGCGCGCCATCGCCGAGGCCATCTGCGAACGGTTGCTGGAGGACGAGCCGCCCGAGTTCTTCATCGTCAACCCGGTTACCGCCGATGGCTGGCTGGAACAGCAGGCGATGGACACCGCCCGCGTCGAACTGGTCGAAACGCTGCAGAAGGCCGATCATTCCGGCCGTTTCCGCATCTTCACCCCTTCCGCCTCGGATGGGACGCCGATCTATGTCCATGCCAAGCTGACGATCGTCGACGACGAGATCCTGCGCGTGGGTTCGGCCAATATGAACAACCGTTCGATGGGACTGGACAGCGAGTGCGATGTCTTCATCGACGCCGCGCGTCCAGCCAATGCGCATGTGGGCGATACGATTACTGGGCTGCGCCTGCGCCTGCTGGCAGAGCATTGCGGCATCGCCGAAGCCGAGGTAGCGGCGGGGATCGCGCGGCACGGTTCTATGGCAGCGATGGTCGACACGCTCAACCGGGCGACACCGCGCACTGGCAAATATCTCGAACCCTTGCCCTTGAAACAGTTGTCGGAAGCTGAAAGAGCAATCGGCAAGAGCGGGGTGCTCGATCCGGAACGCCCCGGCGAAATGTTCGAGCCTATCGAGCGACGTGGGTTGTTCCGGCGCAACGGACGGCTGATGCGTATGCGCCTGATGAAGAGATTGAAAAGGAACACGAGGGATGAGCAGTCTGGTCGGTCACGATGACGATGATCCGCAGGATGGACCTCTCGGCAAGCCCGCAGTCCCCGGACATGTGCAGGACGCCATCCGCACGCTGATCGAGTGGGCGGGCGACGACCCGACGCGCGAGGGCCTTGTCGACACGCCCAAGCGCGTGGCGCGGGCATGGCTCGAATACTGCCAGGGTTATCAGGAAGACCCGGCGGTCCATCTTTCCCGCATTTTCGAGGAAGTGGGCGGCTACGACGAAGTCGTGCTGCTCAAGGACATTCCGTTCCAGTCGCACTGCGAGCATCACATGGCGCCGATCATCGGCAAGGCAGCGATCGCCTATCTGCCGCGCGACCATGTGGTGGGCATTTCCAAGCTGGCGCGTGTGCTGCACGGCTTTGCGCGCCGGTTGCAGATTCAGGAGCGCCTGACAGCCGAAGTGGCGCAGTGCATCTGGCAGCACCTGAAGCCCCAAGGCGTGGCCGTGGTGATCGAGGCGAACCACGCCTGCATGACCGCGCGGGGCGTGCGTACGCCGGGCGTCAGCATGATTACCAGCCGGATGATGGGCACATTCCTTGAGGACGAACGTTCCCGCAAGGAAGTGCTCAGCCTGATGGGCTACTGATCGGCGAAAGAGGATGTGATGGGACAGGCGCAGGTTCTGGAGGGTGGTTGCCGCTGTGGGCAGGTGCGTTTCAGGTTGACCGCGCCGCCCCTGATCGAAAGCCTTTGCCACTGCTCGGGCTGCAAGCGAATGACCGCGAGCGCTTTCTCGACGACGATTTCGGTTCCCACCGGCGGCTTCGAACTGGTGTCGGGAGAGCCCGAGGTCGGCGGCCTTCACGGCGACGAGGCGCACCACCACCATTGCCCCTGGTGCAAGTCCTGGGTCTTTACCAGGGTCGACCCGGCGATGGGTTTCATCAATGTGCGCGCAACGCTGCTCGACGATCCACGGGCGTTCTCTCCCTATGTGGAAATGCAGGCGGCCGATAAGCTTTCCTGGGTCCATACCCAGGTGGAGCGCCGGTATGATCGCTTCCCGCAGTTGGACGAATATCCCGAACTCATCGCCGGGTACGCGGCATGGCGGGCTGCGCGTTAGGTCCTTACCGAGAGCCGGCAGAGGGACTGAACCGGCATTGTTTCCCCGATTGCCCCGAATGAGGGCTTGAACACGCAGGCGGCTGCGGCAAGAGACGCATGTTTCTGGGGCATACAGGCAGATGATCGAGCACATTCGCAGCACACCGGTCAGGAAGGTGAACGCGGCAGGCATACTGCTGGCGTTGGTCCCGGCTGCCATGCTGCTGTGGCTTCTGCTGCGCTCCGTGTGGGACGTCGATATCTTCTGGCAGCTCAAGCTGGGTGAACTGATCCTCGACCGCCCGGGCCCCATGTCGCATGAGCCTTTCTCGGCGCTGCACTTGGGCGATCCGATGCCATCGGTGGCCTGGGCGGGGCAGGCGCTGATGGCGCTGGCACGGCGGGTTGGCGGGTGGGACCTGCTGCGCGTGGTGGATGCGCTGTGCTGGCTCGGCGGCTTCTGGGCCGTGGCCGCCGCCTG
>Ga0308165_1000844_pt1 | contig 47943 bp, 46 predicted proteins | sample PhyWR2_FD_201032 | JGI IMG/M metagenome (GOLD analysis project Ga0308165, IMG submission 201032) | Phyllosphere microbial communities from UC Gill Tract Community Farm, Albany, California, United States - DLSLW.R2 | ecosystem: Host-associated > Plants > Phyllosphere > Unclassified | place: USA... | reverse complement strand
TATTGTCGACTATAAAGCCGCGAGGGACGAGCGTCGACGATCTGAGCGAATGGCCCATGGTATTGATTCCTTGCGTGAAACCAACATCAGCCAGCACTTGATTTCATCAAAAGTGAGTCAGAGCCAAAATTGGACGCCGATCACCCCGCCAGAGGGGTCAATATTCCACGCCGAAACACAACAACCACTGTCACCTTCGAAAAATGGGCCGAGGAAACAATCGGATCATGCTCGTATCCAGTTTGGGTGGTGAAAGGCCGCATGGAGCTGCAAGGACTGTCTCCGATAATCTTTGAACAATATTACTCTCCCAACCTGAACCTCGTGCTTCGCTCGATCAGACTCGACCCCTCCGGACATCCCATTAGTGAAGTCCGATTTGACCGGTTTCAGATTGGTTGGAGCAACTGACACCTGGTGGCCGCAGGACAGGACTGCGTCGCCGGATATCGTTCGCTGCATCCTACACAAACGGTAGCAATGCGCAGAGAGTTGGCGGTCGGTGTGCAGTGAATATTTTGCTTGATTGGCCAGCATCTGCTGTGGACTCATGTTGTTGAGCCCTTGTTCCTGCATTACTCGAACGTGATCCAAGGCACGCCTTGAACAAGGCTGCCGCCATGAGCACATGGGTCACCCGATCGCGCAACCGGCTTGCCTTGTATCTTTGCGACAGACGAGCCTCCGGTTATCCTGTCCGACGTGGTCGGTACACCAGTGCAAAGCAAACTATCCCCGACTGTGGCGATTGGAACGCCTTCCACGGTGACGAAGCTTTGCTGCGTCGAAACAACCGGACCACCCACATGAGGTTTCGGTCCCGGATCGACCATTGGGCAAACATGCATGTGCCCTTTGAGAGTTACTGATCGCCCAGCCATCAAAATATCCTTCCGATTCCGGTAATGACGATTGTGGGGGTCAAATGGCTCTTGCCGCACCCGCCTTGTAAAGATCGAAATCAGGCATTCGGTCGACAGCAAACGCGCGGTCTATGTCAATGACAGCATTCCAGTTCTGGACGACGGCGTCCCCATATAGCGAAATGTCCTCGGCGAGCTTGCCTAACAGCGCCTCCTTCTGCTCGGCATTGACGCTGTGGCGATTTCGCCGCCACCAGCGACGGTGCAACATGTTTTCGATATGTGACGAGAAAAAGATGCAAGGGCAGTTATAGGCCTCTTCGTAGAATATCTCCCAGAGATATTGATCCCATGAGCTGCGGCTCCGAGGTCCCGCCATGTAGAGTTTTTCTGCCGCCTTGCAGCGTTCCCTGAACTCCTTTCCCGGGTCATAAACTTCGCGACGATAGGCTTCGATCAGGCTCTGAAGATCAGGGTCTTCCGGCTGAGGAGCGGCTCCATTGCACCAGCGGACAAAACCACTTTGCCACGTCATGAACGGCCCCCGGAAGAGCCCGTCTTCAAGATGGAAATCCTGCATGGACCCTAGCCACAGCATCAGCCGCTCGGGATTTTCTCCATCCTTGCGGATATCGATGAGAAAACGGTCGAAATGTTCAAAACGGATCGAGACCGGACTGTCAGGATCGATCTTTCGCACAATTTCGTAATAGGATTTGGCATGACGCTGCAAAGTCTTGCGCTTGAGAATTGGCATCTGCAGAAAGTCATCAAATTCTGCCGCTTGGTCTGAGCTGATCCAATAAAGGGCCCTCTCGAATTCATCCTTGTAATCGTTCGGATTGAACATGGTCTCCACTTTCAGTTCGGCCGGATAATATTGAGAAAATCGCGAAGACGCCCAGAACTGATTTTGTCCCCGAAGTTGAAGCAATCCGGATGATAAGGACCTTTCCAGGGAATCGTTTGCGGCGTCCAGCCATTGCCACCTTGCAGGATGTTGTTGATGGCTTGCCGTTCTTCGCGGCTGAACAATTGATCGATGGGGCATTTGGCTTCGCTCAAACTTCCCATTCCCGTCCGGATTTTATTTTGCTCGCCCACAAGCTGGCTTACGTGATTTCGCCAGCCGTCCGTGCCGGGTCCACTTCTGCCGCACATCTGTTCGACCATGCGGTTGAGGTAACCATGTTGACCACCGTTAGCATTTGGCAGTCGCTTGTTGCGGTAAAGCGCCTGCTTCACATTGTCTGCTCCGTCCTTACATTCCGGCGGGAGGCAGGTTGCGCACGTATCGGTGGCAGAATCTGTTCCAGCACTGTCCGCTGCTCCGTCAGCCTCAGCCATCTGATTGGCAAGATATTCGCCGCCTTTATAGGTTCCGTACCCAACACCAGTTATCCCAATCGCCCCAGCGAGCCATAAGGCGGCTTCGCCAAGACCAATACCTATTGGTATAGCGATCGCGGGCATTAGTGAGCCCTCCTTAGATGCGCAGTCGTTGCTTTCATCAAAAGTCCAATTCGTTCGTCTGGAGAAACCGAGGGATTTGAATGGCGCATGAAGCGATTAAAGTCCTCATTGTCCGCTATGCGCCCGCCAGATACGATTTGAAGGTATGCCCAGCGGTGATGCGCGGCTTCTGATCTGATGCCGTAACGTTTCGCTTCATTTCGGTACGCCCAAACCCGAGCATTCAATTCATCATCGCTGAATTGCTTGGTGACGTCAGATGCGTACCGCCGGAGATATGCCCTGACTGTCTGGCATGCCCTCACTTCTCGCCGATCTTCGATCTTGTGAACCTCAGCCGTGCTCAGTTTGAGCGGGCCAATTGGTGCGATGGGCATGTCGGGGTTGCGCAATAGGCGTAAAGGGCGCTCGGCCCAGTGGTTGTCAGGACTGCATAAAATTTGGGATGCGGGGCCTAAAACGCGCGCCATATTGGGAAGAGTAAGCGCCGGAAGTACCTGCGCCATGACATTGGCGTCACAGTGGCGGTAAAGAACCATCTCGTGGTCGGCGTCATTCGCTTGATCAGCGTTAGACGGAAGCTGTTTGAGCCGATCGCTTGTCCCGCGAGCGGCATCCGTCGGCAGCAATATTTTGTTGATTCCTCTCAGATGCCTATAGAGCGCTTCCCCGCCTGCTTCGCATACCCAGAATACGATTGCCGGACGATCCTTCACTAGACTTAGGAGTCGCTCGAGCACGGGGAATAATGGCTTACCGTCATTTTGGTCAGCGTTAGGACGCTGCATTCGCCGGTCGCGATCAAGCCATACCAGTTGTGGTGCAGTTCTCAATTGGTCTGCAGTGCCGTTGCCACGGTCAAGGTAGAGCGAACGATGAACGAAGTTTTCGTCGAACAGGGCCGTGGGCAGATCATCGAATTGCGCACCATCGAGAACCGCGAAAACTGATGTTTCGGCATCCAAGATGATTGGCTTTAGTGTAGCATTTTCTGCCATATCAACCCCTTACAAACGGCATGGAGGATTTCGCCATCTCGCGCAAGCAAGACGCGCCTTCACCCGGGCCGCCTTTCTTGAAGTTGATCTGGTTGCCTTCGATATCGATCTTCAAACCGTGGATGCGAATGCCAGTGCTATTCAGTTCAATGTAGCCGCCCTTGGTCGACAATAGGATCGTGTCGTCGCCAAAAATCTCCCAGACTTTTGCCTCGCCATGATATTTCTCTTCGGAAACCAGGTTGTAGAGTTTGCCGACATTGATGGTGATCTTCTCACCCACACGCGTGTATTGGCCCGTACCAATCTCGACGAATTGCTCTTTACCGATGGTGAGGTTCTGCTGTTTTCCAACCTGCCGGACCTCCGTCTGCCCGATATTGGTTACCTTGCTGACCCCGACCTGCTCGGCTTTTGCCACCCCAACGGATGTAGACTGAAACGCACCGATAATCGTGTTCATGATGCCCGGCAGCGGAAACAGACCCGACGCATCGGAACCGACGCCAGACCCGGCCCCCGCAAGTGCCGTACCTGCGTCCGCACGCGGGCTCGGGCCGGAGACAACGCCCTCGCGCGATGACAGACCACCGGCACCAAGGAAGCCGAGAGCGGATGACGCCAGTGTAGTGGCGAAGGCCGCGACACCAGGGCCACCGCCGCCAGCGATCTGTGCAGCCTGGGAAAGCAAACCGGCCGTCTGCCCGGAGAGCGCCTGAACACCCGCCATGGCCATCATCGCCATCGGTCCCGTGCCACCGACGACCGTATTCACAGAACCACCGATCTCATGTTTCTGGTTGCCGGAAACTTCAACGGCGCGGTTGCCGCCAACGGACGCCACCTCGTGCCGGTCGACACGTTTGGTCCGGTCATTCAACACCCGCGTCGTCTGGTCCTTCTGGGCATGGAAGAACTGGTTCTCCTTGCCGGCCTCGTCCTCGAATGTGATTTCGTTGAAACCATCGCCCTTGTGGCTGTTGGAGCGCAACACCATACGTGTCTTGTTGGCGGGCAGGTCGTAAGGCACGGAATTGGCGGGATTGTTGACCACGCCGATGACGAGCGGCTTATCCGGGTCGCCATCGACAAAGGCGACCATCACCTCCATGCCAATGCGCGGAATAACCTGCGCACCCCATGTGCCGCCGCCCCATGCCTGGCTCACGCGCACCCAGCACGTATCCGTGCCATCCTTCTTCGCCTTGCGATCCCAAGGGAACCACAGCTTGATGCGGCCATATTGATCGGGATGGATTTCCTCACCCTCGGGGCCAGCGACGATTGCCACCTGCGTGCCCTCGATGCGCGGACGTTTGGTTGACCGGTGCGGCGTCAGCGGCACGCGGGCCGGAATTGCCTCGAAGTGATTGCGGTACTCCGGTTCGTTGCTGTTTGTCTCATAGGAGAGATCAACGATACTGTGGCTTGCCCTGATGATCACATGCTCCTCGTAGGCATGCTCGGGATGGGCAACCTCGAAAGGCGTAAAGCGGCGGCCCGCTTCCAGAATACGCGTGGTCGATGAGCCGAACACCCGGTCATGATCGGCCTCAATTGCCTGGGTCCGCAGTTTCTGCGCCCGCTCGGCTTCTTCGACTGTCTTTATGCGGGCCGGATATTCGTAAAGCTCGCGCTTCGTCGCGTCCGGCATCTGCACCAGCGATGGCGTCATCGTGCCCGGCACCATGCCCGGCGTCTCAAAATTCCAGTCCGCCCCCGCGCGCTGGCCGGAGACATAGGAGAACCGTCGCGCCCAGTCGTTGATGTGGTTACGGTCCGACGAGCCCTGCGCCAGGCGCACCGTTCCCTCGCCCTGTGCGGCCGGTGATGGTCCGAGCCAGCCGCTGGCGCTATCGGCCACATGCAGCTTGTGGGACCCGTCCTCGTGGCTGAACCAGTAAAACAGGCCGTCCTCTTCGAAACGGCGAGTGAGATAATCGAGATCCGTCTCGTTAAACTGAACGCTGTAGTGCTGCGCAGGCGGCGGCGAAATGATGCCGGATGTATCGGGGGCGGGAATGCCGTGTTCGGAAAACAGCGTCTCGACAATCTCGACCGCCGTCTTGTCCATCCAGATGCGGCAATCGGACCGGCGTGACAGCAGCCACATCTGCGGCCGGATGGTCAGCGCATAGGAGCGCATGCCGCGTGTGATAGGCGGGCCCTCATGCAGTTCCGTCACCAGGCCGTTGAAGGGGCGGCGAACGCCGCCGCCATCACCATCGCCCTGGCTTATCTCGATCGAGACATCGACCAGCCGTCCGATCAGCTCCTCGGGCTTCACCGCTTCCTTCTTGGCCCGCACCGTCAGGCGGATGTCGAAAAGCTGCGACACGCCCTCTTCGACCGTCAGGCGCTCCGGCAAAAGCTGGTCCTCGCCCAAGGGCGAAGACACTTTCAGAACACGGCTCGCCTGAATGAAGTCAGAGGATGAGGGCTGGTCGTTCATCGGGAACCTCGATAGCAGAGCACAAAAAATCAATCGGCTGTCAAAATCTCGACAGAATGCAATCAAACATTGTGACGAAACCAAGGATTCACCACGAATTTTGCAACCTGGATACGCTAAATATCCATCGATGATATCTGACAAGCTGGAGCATCGCGTGACGATCGAGAAAATTTCGAGGCAAACGAAACACGATGCCGATACCTACGGCCTGCGCCGCGAAAAAGCAGCCGAGGCTCACCACGGTGCTGGCTGGTGGGTCAGTATCCGGCGGCGTGGCCACAGGATTGTCAGGCTGTTTAAGGACAGTATCTACGGTTCCGGCGACGAAGCCTACCGCCAGGCTCGTGCCTACCGCGACGCCATCATTCTTGCCATTCCGCCCGCGACCAACCTCGAGCAGGCGGTGCTTCTGCGTAAAAACAACCGGAGCGGAATCTCCGGCGTCAGGCGCGTCGAGACGGCTGACGGGGATGTCTGGCAGGCAACCTTGATGACCAACGAGGGGCAAAAAAGAGAAAACTTCTCAATCGCGAAGTTCGGTGAGGAGGCGGCAAAATCGATGGCGATCACTCAGCGACGCACCTGGCTGAAGGCGTTGCCGGTGACGCATCTCGCCTATGCCCATCACGCCGCGGAAGTGGCGCGCGCGCAGTTCGGCGACAAGCTTGCGCCAGCAGATGATATTTTGCCGGAGGTGCGTCTGGCCGATGCTGATATCAAGGCGCGCATCAAAGAGATTAACGACCAATTTGATGCAGCTCGGCCGAAGCGGTTGCGGGTTCGGGTAAAAAGCTATTCAACGGACAGGGTATCCATCGCAGTTTCCGATGCAGGAAGCCCCGCGCGCAAAAAGCTTATGCATCTCAACAGGCGGGGCAAGACAGGGATCGAAATCATAGACGCGATCAATAGAAGCGTCCGAGAAACCGTCACAGAAATTCATGATGAGAAAATCGCGAGATGGTTCTGTTCAACCTATGGAAACGAGCTGCTCAACCATCAGGCATTCAGTATCGATGACGGTTTCAACGTGCTCGTTATTGTGCCCGAGGTCGCGCGTAACGCATAGGCCCGACCGATATCCGTAAATTATCGACCCAGCTTCCACCCGCATCAGAAAGGATTGCGGACAATGAACTTGCGCCTGCATTTTACGAATGGCACGCTCGAATTGGTCGAATCATTTCCAACAGGCAGGAAGCAAGATGGCGCATAAATTTGAAATTTATAAAGATAAGGCTGGCGAATTCCGAGTTCGATTCAAATACAATAATGAAGTGATCTTTGCAACCGAAGGCTACTCCTCCAAGGCAAGCGCGCAGAACGCAATCGCCTCGATCAAAAAGTACGGCCCAGACGCGCCTACTGAAGACAACGGCTAAGGCCATCCAGCGGCCCGCTCAGTTGGGTGTGCCGCTTTTTTCAGAAAGGCACGGACGCCCAAGTCCTTTCCGAGGAGATGAGTCCCTTTGCGATAAGGGCAACAGCGGAAAGTGGCGACCAGTCAGTTGGGATCATCACCGCCGAGGGGAACGTCCCCGCCCTCAGCAATACAATAGTTATGATTCATAATAAAAAATAGCAAGTTCAAAATCCCAGTCATATGGGCATCACGCGATTTGATTGGTGCCGGCATCCCCTGATGTACACGCCACGACGTCAACGACTTGAGCCGATATTGACGACAGCGGAGGAGCCTACCTGAACGAAAGAATACTCGACCACACCTCGCCTCCACCAGGCTGTCGTACTTTCAATCGCGTCATTCTTGTCAAGACTATCCGGTGCACCAAGCCTCTCCGACAACGCATCCAGAAATCCGACGGGTCTTGACGTGGAATATGCGCACGCTTTGTGTCCATTTGGACCAGTAGCAAGCCAAAAAGACAACGACTCAACTCCCCCAGCCTCTTCTTGCCGCCAACCCACAACGTCCACCGAACCGCTATCATAGGCAACGAAACTACGACGCCATTCCTCTGTTTCCGCGCCGGTCAGTCGCGGCCAGCCAAGTGCGTCCCCCTGGATCATCGCGGTCTGTACGGTGGGTGCTTCACAGATATTGAGGAGACGCTCCGGCGTCACGTCCGCCGACGTTGCCGTAGCTACTCCGAAAACCAGAAATGCGGAGCAAAAGCTGCCAATGGTCGATATATCGAGATATAGATGGGAGCTTGTACGCTTTTCCTTCATCATGTCTTCTCCGGTTCGTCATCTTCTATGGGATCAGGCTAACCGCGTCGTAATGTTGCGGATGAATGCAGCCGGTTAAGGATCATGCCCGCTCATACCGGACGAAACAGACTTCCTGTCGTTTGCAAACGCTCCTCCAGCAATTCTATAAGCTGCTCCTCGCGAATACGCCCCTGTCCAAGGCCAAGCTTCATGGCCAACTCACGCCAACCAAATGTAGGCTGTATCTGGGGTGCGCCGTAGGCGTCAGCAAACCACGCGAGCGCGACTGCGTAGCCGTATCCGTATTCCATCTCGACCGAGCCGCCGACAGATACCCAGATATCGGCACCGATAAAAATCGGCGTCCTGAAATCTCCACCCACCACCATTGATGAGTCTTCTCTGGACGCGAAAACCCACTCCCTGGCGATAGCATCTCCACTGACGAAGATGATGCTAGCCCAGTCATTGTTGACGCTGCCGCATTTCAAATCGCCAAAGACAACGAGGGTAACATGCCCATCGCCCCCTTCAATCCATGTTGAGACTTTGCCACTGACATGCAGGTCCCCGTCAATCACGGCGATCCATGAAGGCGGGGCGAAATCCCCGTCAATATTCAGATCGCCGCAATGAATGCATGCGTCCGCAGTTTCATTTTGGGGACCTCCGGGAACCAACTGAAACCTCAAAAGGGCCTCGGTCACGGCAGGGTTAGGCAGCTCTTGCGATCTCCGTACTACAAATTTCTGCCCTCCGCTGACGTTACACTGCTCAAATGCACCAGCTCTCACCTCTTTTCGTCCAATATTACTGAACAACTGCCCGCCACCGGAAGCGGACCTTAAAAGGCTGATATAAACATGTCCAGCAGGGTCGGTTTGCGTGCAAACGGCTTCACGGAGTACTTTTGTAGTAGTGGACTGTTTGGAGAGGGAATGATGCCGGATGTTGAGTTTCAGCTCGATTTGCACCACTTTTCCATTGGCCGTGATCCACACATGCCGGAACAAAGTTGTTTGCACACAGTACGCTACGTCGCATCTGGTGGGCCACTGCCAAATAAAAAAGCGGGTCACATTCTGGTGGACATCAACGGTTCAGAACCTCTCTCAGGCTTTTCTGGCCACACGGCAATGCAGCTTGTTCGAGACGGGCGCGCTCACGAAGTACTCGAATACATCGACGCGATAGACGCTGGCGTGCATGCCTGACCGCCTGCGGCGCGCAGCGTATGCGTTGAGACCGCGAACCGCGTCAACCGTCGAACCGAGCGCACATGCCAGGGATTACCGGGGTCTTAACCTCGAACTTGCGCAGCCAGCTGTTCAGGCGATCTCGAAATTAAGATCTGCCCAATAGTCGAATAAAGCCCTGACCTGCCTCTTAGGTTTGACTGTGCCGCTGCGCACGAGGGAAGAATATGTTTTCCCGCCGCGGGCTGATATTTCGGTGATCAACGTTGCAATACGCTCGCTCGATGCGGCAACGAGGTAAACATCGCGATCATCACCTACATAAACCAACGCGTCATTAGGTGAGAGAATATACTTGTCGCCATCGATAAATTCACTCTCCAGTTTCACAGCCTCGGAAAACGAGGAAGCGGGCGATTGCTCAAGTGGTTTATCCCCGCTTGAGACGAACAATTGACGCGAGCAGAAAAATGCCTTGAAGGCTTCAAATTCGGCGTCATCCAGCCAATCCACCCCAAAGAAGATCCTACAACCGCTCCTGCGGCAGAATTCCTTGTCTATTCCATATCGATCGAATTTCATCGTTGCCTCATGTCGACGGCCTGCCGGGATATGGGGAATATAGACATATTCGTTTTTATTTCGGCTCTTTGATCACCGCACGGCCTATCTGCCTATCACTGAGCCGATGTACGACGAATCCCTCACCCGCGATTTTGGCGGCGCCAATATTCATTATTTCGTGGGATGAAATTCTGACCGATCGGCTAAAACTCTCATCAACGTCCGGCCCATAGATGTGGATCGTTGAAACTTCGCCCCAGTCCACTCGTGTTCCTGTCTTTTGATCGGTATAATATCCGCTGCCCACCAAAATGCGCTTCGTGCGCAGGGCAGACGGCCTAGTGTTATCGCCGGGAACCAGATTAAACCCGTAAGTCCCATCGGCTGGATAGTCGAACTCGACAACGGAAACCTTGCTGGAGACCCTCACCTCCAGCAATTTATCCGCGTCCCCGATCACCCGAGATTTCGGATTATTCCGAAGCAGGGAATTTTCCGGTCGCTTGGGCAGTCTATCCCAGACGTTCCGGGAGACCTTTTGGGGCACCACGAGAACCGTTCCGCCGGTTTGAAGCACAGCATTATCGACGATTATCGTGACATGAGTTTTTACTGGCTTTATTACCTCAACATTCGCCGCCGCCCCGGACGTCTCCGAGAAAATAGGAAATGCAACCGCAAGAATTATTAGTCTAACAAACACGCCAATCATGCTAAATTCATTTCTATTTTTGCCGACATCATCTCGATTTTCTCGTCTTCCTCGACGAAATTTTCAGACCGTTGGTTCTTATTTTTCCGTCTACCTACTCACGGCGCAATCCGATGATCTAATATGCGACCTCACATGACAGTTTATCCCTGTGTCCGCATCAAGCTCGCGGAAGCCCATCTTCCGCCTGTCCCAAATACCGCGCCACATCATTGTCAGATACTAGACGAAAAAATCGACATTGCGTAGTTTTGAAAGACAATTGCATCCATTGAAGCGGTTTGGCACTTCGTCTCCCACGATTTGATTCACACCCGGATTCGTCGCCGTTTCAACCGATCGCACAGGAGAAACGCTTGCTGATACTCGAGATCGTCATTTTTTCTTCGGCTCTTATCGCGGTTGGCCTTCTGGCTGTGCAACAGATTATCGCGCAGGTTCGGGAGTATAATTTCTACAAGAAGAATGGCGGTGATTTTTCTGTCGACAGCGAAATGGATCACGTCAAACTTGACAGATCCATGCACTACAACGACCTCCGCCTCACGAACTGGCAGCGATTTTATCTCTTCCGCCCGGCCTGCATCGCCATGCTCGTCTTTTTTTGGGCTATGATGATAGTCGATCTGCTTTAACCAAAGCGCCGACCTTCTATGTCAGCGGAATAGTGAAAAAGTTTTCTTCTCCCGAGGCGTTGCTTCATGCAGAACAGCTCACGCTGCTACAACATCTAAAATCTGCTTCCAAGCACAACACGATCGTATCGTAAGGTGTCGTCCTAAAATGTGCGTTGGTTACCCTTGTACCGGCCAGCGAACACATTCCCGGCCCCTTCCAGCACATCCATGATCCGCCCTCAGCGGGCTCCCTCGCAATTACCCGATCGTGTAGTTCGATGCTACGCCGCGAAGACGCGTGACTGTTGCTTGCGACAAACCACCACTGCCCAGATATTCAGCAAAGCTGTAAGAGAATATGTCACTTCGTTCTATTGCCTGGACCAAATTGGTATCACCAAAGACAACGAGGTATTCATGATCCTCCGGCGCCCAGATCCAAAGATCATGACCTGAAAAATGGATCAGAAGGTTATAGGGCGAATTTTCAAACAGCGCATCAAGCACAGAGCCGACCGGTTGCGGTGAAAATTGGCACGGAGGCTGACCGAACTCGTAAGCAGCGAAATCAATCTCGTCACTGCCGATATGCGTGGCGACAAGAACGATTTCCTCCTCGCTTGGAAATTCGGGATAAATCCTCGCCGCGAAATTCCTGTTTCGGATGGCCTGATGGTCGAGCGTGCAATCTTCCCCAATGAAGTCCAAAATCACGAGAATCCTCTTCAATCGCCGTGGAAGCCAATACCACCCAGACCGATATCTCTCCTATTGAGACGAAATGACAGCGATACCGGGAGCAACTGGCTCATTTGGAATCCCTCACAAAGGTTACAATCGCGCTCTGGGATAACGATAAAACACGGCCCGCAGGGAAACGCTCGATAGAGACGGCAGCTTTATCCTCGCTATTGAAAGCCAGATCGAAAGTGGAAGCGAATATCCGCGCCCATCCCTCATTATAGGTGGCACCCTCAACATAAATGACGCTCATCGATGGCCAACTCACCTGCTCTTTGGTTTCCGGATCGGCTACCTCAGCGCTGCCTGTTAAAACCTCCCGAGTTTTAAGGGGCGCGGCGTTGCTGCCAGGAAGAGATTGAAACTTAAAACTGTAGGTTCCGCTCTCAGGGTAAACAAAATCCACGATAGAGGCAGGCGACGACACGCTTATATGAAACGCCTTTTCGCGAGCGTCCCCAGGTCCCGAATCTGCAGCTAGGGCGCGCCATTCATCATCAGACACCTTTCGACCAGATATGATTACCGCCCCACCTTCTTTAGTCAGCGGCTCATCAACGGAAATAATCAAACGAGTCGAGAATTTCGGCTCCTTCGCCTGGCTTGATGACGATGATACAGTCAAAGCAAAAAAGACGGCTAAGCTGATAGCATTCTTCACAATTCTCATCCCTTTTTGCGCAGCAGTGGGTAACACGAAATACCACCTGCCTTCATCGGGAAAGAGACTACATCTCTCAAGCCCCCAATAATAAGCAATCTTAATTGTTGCGTTGGTCGGCACGCGCTTTGGCATATCTGCCGAGAGGGACACTTAAGTAACCTCTGCGAAAGCTGTGACGCATCTCACCGCAGACAACTGGCTACCCGACGTGTTTTTTCCCGGTAGTGCCGATCTCAATACGGCCTGTTGTCCTGGGCTCACAATAAATGCCAAGCGCGCGACTGGTGTTTCTCAGCATCGTTCGGAGGATTTCAGGCTGCTCCTTCAGCTCCGGCTGGGCAATAAGTGTCATGCCACAGCGTTTTGTCGTTTCCGTCACCGTGACCTCAACTGCGCCGAAACTGAGTTCGTCGCCGATCCAGCCAAATTCTGAAAACCCGGACATGTCTTCCGTCTCAAGTAGGATGTTGGGTCGAAAACGCAGCCGGTCAATAGTGCTTTGTGGCGTCATCCGCTGAAGTTCGCACAATGAGGAGGTAGTAACTAAATGCAGGGGCGATACCGAATAGCGATTTCTAATTCGCGGAACAGAGGGCGCCAGAGGATCCGCCTCAGCATAACTGCCGATCTCCACTTCAAATCCGAAATGCGCTGACAGCGCCTGCGGCAATTGAGAATCTTCGAGGTATAGCCATCGTCCGTTCGGAAACCCAATACGAACGCCATTCTCATCCATGGCGCTCTTAAGAAAAAGCGCCGGGCGCCAACGAGCGTCTTTTTCCGGCGCCGCGACTACGCCGGACACGGGATCAAAAAGGCCGAAACGCCTATCTCCCGTGATCCCATTCAGACTGATGTCGACCTCATGGCATATTTCCCCGCCGAGTGAGCTCACTGGGTATCGCCATATTTCCACGATTTTCCCGATTGCCGGCATTGGTCGAATGCGCTCCGTCATCATCACTTCCCGTCTGCGACTGTCAGGCCGTTAAAAGCATCGACGGAAATCCGGTTTTGCTCAGGTCTTCCCAAATAGCCTCCGCAGCGGTTTCGCCCAGTTCCGCGGCGCTTGTTATGCCCTGAACGAACGGATGCTTGTGCAAAAGAAAGGGAATGGCCACACAGTAAAGCCGGTTCGACAGCAGGCCCGTATCGAGCGGACGGTAACTTTCGTCCACCGCTATACCACCGGTTCTTCTGACGATTGGGTCGTTCTCTTCAATAGCTAACGGAGTCGCGGACTCCACTGTCATGGCTGGTTTTACAGTCCCGCGCCGCAGCGAAGGGAAAGGCAGGTCCCGGGCAGAGAGAGCAGTCTGGCCAGTGGCATCGATAAAGCTGTCGAATATCTCTTCGGCATCCCTAATCCGCACCCTCGCCCCGCGCGAAAGACCATCAGTATCGATGGAATAATCGTCGCCGAGCCGCATAATCTCGAGCCGGCCGGCATTCCGTAGTGCAAGAAGACGCTTGATCGACAAATGCGGAACTGTCGCATAGTCATCAATGAAGACACTTTTGAACGACTTGTTGAACCGGCCCAGATCCTGTGTGTCCAAATGTGGGATCGCCCGCGCGATAATTTCGTGTGTTATCAAAATGGCGTAGCGCCAGGGTACCGTGAAACGTTCCCGGGCATTACGCTCAACCTCCGCAAGGTTCGCTGCTGCCCAGGCGAATGGATCAGTGGCTGACCGGCGCCCATAATAAGCTTCCGCGAAACTATCGACGGTCAGGCTGTTCAAGCCTATCTCAGAGGCGTAGTCGGGATCAGCAGTCGCGATTTCACGGCGAAAAAGTTCAAACACCCTGTCGAGCAAACCAACCGGTCCTCGTCCAATCTCCTGATCCACGGCCTCCTGCGTGCATACATTTGGCATTGAATATGGAAGCGGGCCGTAGAAGTCAGCTTCCGGCAACAACCCCTTGCGCGACATCATCACGGCCGAGAAATTCTCGTGGCCGGTGGCACCGTGAAACTGCAGTATTCCGCCGTCATCATGGATAAATGAACCGCACGATACCGCGACGGTTAACAGGGCATCGATGCCGCTCAGAGACGTTCCCAATATACCAAGCCGACCGTGGCAGGCAGCCTTAAGAGCTGCCGCCGGCCATGGAGACGCAAAATAACCGGGTCTCACCTCGGTTTTATCTGGCCAGTTGTGGCCTGTCGCCATCACGACATGGTCGAAAATGGCGTCAAAACTGTCATCATTCGTATCGACGCTGACGCGGATCTGATCGATACCGAGAACGATATCCCTGACACAATGGCCGGGGCACACATCGACCTCATGCCCGCGGTTCCTCGCGTCTGTCACAATGGCTGTGAATTGTGTGTGAAAATAATCGCCCAGAACGAGCCGTGGATAGAATTCGCGCTCATTGATTCCAGATCGCACAATGGAGAAGCGGCTCAGATAATCGTCACTCTGGCTGTACAGCCAGTCGATCAGCGACATGGGCATTGAAGGTATTTCAATGCTGGGGATATTGGACAGCATTACCGGATCGTTGGCACCCGGAAGATAGGGCGTCCCCTTTCCGGCCAGCATTTCGGCTTCGTAAACGGTGATGGAGAGTGGTGCGGGAGACTGAACCAGACGCTGAAGTGTGAAAATACCGGTGGGACCTGACCCAATGATGCAAACTCGACTGCCCATACGCGTGTACTCCAATGCCATCTGTTACAGCAGTAGGTCATAACGGCGAGACGGGCGTCGCGTTCCCGCAGCTCTCCGTTTCGTACGGTCCGTGACAAAGATGCCCCTAAACAAGCTTTTCGGACGGCCCGACGCGCGCGGTAATGACCCGGTTCACTATCGCTTTGGCACACCGGCACCCACGATGAAATTAATTCTCTTTATCGGAAATATTACATAAATATATGATATTTAGCGGCAATATATCAACTTCATAGTCGCACAATCCATTTCTCCGCAGGTTCTACCCTGATGCACGGTGATCACAGCAACACCTAAAACCGCAAGCTGAAGCCCACGCTGCCGGTCTTATGTTGACGCCCGTCAGCCGACCCGGCAACCTCATACCATGACCCTGACCAACAGTTTCATTGCCGAACTTGTCCGCGACGCCAACAGGCTCGATCACCTCGACGACTATCAGAAGCGGCGTTTGCTCGAACGGGCCGTTACAACGATCCGAGACATGCGGGAAACAATCGGCATTCCACCCGGCCCCGGCCGGGACCGTCTCCTCGAAATCCAAACCGTTGCCCTCTCGATCGAGCTCGGGTGGCGCAGCGATGAAGAGGTGCGAAACGCTCTTCTGCTCGCGGCCGCCATGATCCGCGACCTGCATATCGTCCTCGACAGCAAAACCGACATCAGCATTGTTAAGCCAGCCAGTTGAAAGCCCTTATAGCTGTTGCCTTGGGCGGCACGCATCAGAGGCAAACCGACCTGAAACCGGTGCCGGATCAGAGATGTCGAGACCAGCGCAGGCCTAAGCTCCAGGTGGAATCAGAGCGACCGTTGGAAAATATGATCGGTAACGAGCCACATCTTGCATCAACAAGGGAAGGTTTTGTATTGCCGCGTAGGCTCCAATGAAAAAGTCAGGCGAAACACCGGTACGAGTACCGCCGCCGCGTCGATATCTGGTAAAGGCCTTACCCGCCAGAAATAACGCCGCGCGAGGGAAAGGGTGAACTTCAACCCCGCCTGATCGACAAAGGCATCAAGGGCCTCTATCCGCTCATATCGAACAGATAGTTCCGCGTAGACGACGTCATTGATAGACAGCGGACCGGAAACGCTTGCCAGCTCGAGCTGCTCGATTGACCAGTCGGCCCAAACCGGGTCGTCCGTCACAAGATCAAGCAGGACTTTTGTATCGACAAGCGTCACTCGTCACCACGGGTCAGTGCCAGGATGGCATCGGTACCCAGACCTTCACCAGCATGTCCGCGCAGCTTGGCGAAACGCGCGAGTGGCTGTTTCTTGTCGGCCCTGACGAGAACTATCCTTCCATCGGGGGCCGAACAAAATCGACCGAGCTTCCTGGTGAAATCCCCCAAGGCTCGCGTACGGCTTTTGGAAGGGTGACCTGCCCTTTGGCCGTTACCGTTGTTGTCATGTCAAACTCCCATAATACCGTCGAAACCAATGGTATAAATTCTGTGCCTTCGCTTCAAGCAATCTCGCGATGAAATAGGTCATTACGTCCAACCACCAAATCATACCGGCAACATTCAGCCTGCGGTCATTAGGATTCCATTAACCATACCGGACCACCCTTCCTTTACAGCAACGATGGAGGTTGGCTATGGCTTACAACTGGGACCGCAATGAACGCGACGGCCGGTTCGATGAATTGGCGGCGGGTCTGATATTCTTCACAATCGTCACCCTGCTTCTGGCGTCCGCCTATCTCGTGGCAAGCTTTGCCAGATAGGGCACCTCAGGCGGCAGCTCTTCACCCGCCTATCGGCCACGACGTAAAATGATAGGGTGGCTACTTGGGCCAATGACCGTCGTATCGGCGGGTTCATGTATGCCAGGGGTTAGTGACGGAACATGACAGACGATCTTGGCGGCCATATCCTGCTTCTGTCCGGCCACCCCGGCTCCGGCAAATCCACAATCGCCGAAACGCTCGCGCACTTCCCCGGGGTTCCGAAAGTGCATTTTCACAGCGATGATCTGTGGGGATATATCAAGCACGGCCGTATCGATCCATGGCTACCGCAATCCCATCAGCAGAACCACATGATCATGCAGATTGCCGCCGACGTTGCCGGTCGTTACGCGAGTGAGGGCTACTTCGTCATCCTCGACGGCGTCGTGCGACCAGACTGGCTTCCGGCCTTTACGGCACTTGCCCGGCCACTCCACTACATCATTCTGCGCACAACAGCGGCAGAGGCAATCGAACGCTGTCAGGCCCGCGGTGGCGACAGCCTCAGCGACCCTGATGTTGTCGCCGATCTCTACTCGCAGTTCGCCGCTCTTGGCGCCTTTGAACACCACGTCCTGTCAGTATCAGGCAAGGACAAGGATCAGGCTCTTCAGTCGGTCATCAATGCGCTGCAATCGGCACGTTTCCGTATCGATGCTTTGGATGAAAGCAATCGATAACGAACGTGCAGGATGAAACAAGCGTGACTCTACCGACCATCTACCTCCTTCGTCACGGCGAAACCGTCTGGAACTCTCTTGGCCGGTTCCAGGGGCAACTAGATTCGCCGCTCACGCAGCGTGGCATTGAACAGGCGGATCATGTAGCTCACTTGCTCCGCGACGCGCTCTGCAGCGATGACCAGTTGTTCCAGATGCAGATCAGTCCGCTCGGGCGCGTGCGACAAACGGCAGAACGCGTACAGGCGAAGGTGCCGCTCCCGTCTGTCGATGATGACCGACTGGTTGAGGTCACGACTGGGTCCTGGGACGGGATGACGCGATTTGAGATCGACAACGAGTTTCCCGGACATCTTGACGGGTCCAACGCGTTCGATTGGTATTTCAGGGCGCCAGATGGAGAGAGCTTTGATGACGCCTGCAAGCGCGCAACCTCATGGATCTCGGATATCCGGCAGCCGACCATCGCCATTTCCCATGGTCTGTTCGGGCGGATCCTTCGTGGCATGTTTCTCGGACTTTCAAAGCGGGAGATGCTCGAATTACCCGTTCCGCAGGATGGATTTTACCGGCTAGATAATGGCCGGTGCGATCTCATCAAAATTTAACCTGGACCATCTTGCTCCCGTAACTCCAGAGCTTCGGGCGGGCGCGTCATGCAGGTAGAGGAGACCAACTTGCAACCACTCAACGACATCTATTTCGCGTACCTAGACTGCCTCAACCACCAGGACTTCGATGACCTCGGCACCTTCGTCGACGACAATGTCGAACATAACGGCCGGCCGTTCGGGCTGTCGGGCTATCGCGATATGCTGGTCAAGGACTTTGCCGACATTCCCGACCTGCGATTTAAGGCAGAGATCCTTGTCAGTGACGCGACGCGGATTGCCGCCCGGCTTTCGTTCGATTGCACGCCCAAGGCCACCTTCATGGACCTTCCGGTCAATGGCCGGCGCGTTCAATTCTGCGAGCATGTGTTCTACGAATTTAAGCACAGAAAAATCCGCAGGGTCTGGTCGGTCATCGACAAGCCTGCGATCGAACGTAAGCTTGCCTGAGATCGCGCCGTTCATTAGGACAGAATGAAAATTGAACATCCCCGATCTTTAAAGCGAGACTGCTCCGGTGGTCACCAAGAACACAAACAGTCTTCCGCACCGAGAAAGTGCGGGCCATGGCCATGGGGGCGAACTGTCGCAGGCTGCGTCAAAAAGACCATGCCTGACGATCTTGTAATGGAGCTGTTGAAGGAGCATTTCGAGCGAGTGCTATCCTTGAAGATAGCCAATTCCAAACAGCAGAATGGAAACGCTCGAAATGTCTGATGGTTCTTGGGTAGATTGGTTTCCTTTCGTCTTTTTCCCGGCCAAGATCATAGTGCTCGGCATAGGCATGTATTATGCGATCAAGTGGCATCACGATCAGGCGAAGAAAGATAGCGAGACCAAGGGGCACTGAGCGTGCCCCTGCTGTCCATCGCTCAAGCCCGCATTGCATTGCTGGCTGAAGGCGACGAGAGCGGCGAGCAGTTGCAGCGCCTCCATGGCGAATTGTCGGCCTCATAACTGTCACGGAACAACGGGCGAACTATGTGAGAACATCCGCGCCAATGGTTCTACATTAGATTTTTCTCAATGAGAACATTAGCTTGCCTCTATCAAAAGCCGCTCCAGATAGCTGGAAGCGGCATGCTTGATGAAATAAATAGAATACGAGTAGCCAATATTCGGGAAAGTATTTGAGCTAGAAAAACGTTGCTCGTTCCCATGAAACGTGGAGATCAATCGAGATTTCCACTCACTTTGTCAATTAGCTCTCAAGGATATGCTTAATCTGCAAGGCTCCGCCCATGGTTTTAACGACAGTGCGCCAACCGTTCGTTGCGCCTTTCCGTTTGGATCCCAGGTCGCCATCGCCTCGTAGAGCGGAGATCGATCCAGATTTTTAGCGTCAAAACACCTGTTACGACATACGCCGCAGGTATTCCCAGCTAGATCATCGGCCCAAAAAGTATCGTGCCCGGGGTGTCACAAACGCCAGGAGGCCCACAGCTCATGTGCGAACTTGCGGCATAGTCAATGAGATACGCAATCGATCCAGAGCCCGCTATGTCTTAACACGGATCATATGCGATCCTAAAAATATCGGCTGTCTCGCCTAGCACGAGAGAACCGTGAATAGAGCAGCTCCGGCCTGTTTCGCCCATCCCGATCCGGGCCGCGCCAACGATATAGCGGACGCTTTCATGGTCGTCGTCGTTGAAAACACGTAGCACGCCTCCAATTTTATTCCTTCACAGCAAGACGCACGCCCGTCCTGCCGCTCACTTCGGCGCTATGGGGAGCGCGTTCCCGTCAGGACAGGCTGGATCACCGCGTACCATATTCCGTTGCAGTGGACGCCCGTTCTCGGGGCTTACCGAGCCATATCCACTTCCTGTTTCGGTTAAGATCGCTCGAGGGCCGCGCGTATAATGGAGTGACGGGTTGGCGAACTGCCTTTTCGTCACGCTTCCCGTTAGGCTGGGTCGAACATCTCCCTGAACTCCGTATCGGCAAAATAGGCAAGTTTCTCAGCAAAAATTGGCCGCTGTCCGGCGAGGAACAGTAATTGTCCTTTTGCCGGCAGATTGCGTACCTCATCAGGGGTGAGTAGCGGCCGGCCGGTATGCTGTTGGCTATAGGAAATCCCGGTCTTATCGGAATCGAGCGCTCTTGCCATCGTCTGGAACACGACCGTTTCCTGCCCGAGCAAATCAGATATGAGGCGGGCGCTGTCATGATCGTTGACGCCGAAGACTTGCAGCACGCCGGCGTTTGACAGGAAGGTTCCGGCGCGGTGACCGTATGTTGCACGCAGCTGATGGATGTCCTGAAGGATGGGCCAAAGCTGGACACCATAACCCGCCATCAGCCCCATCGCGCGTTCGACCGGCGCTAAGTGCCCAAGGGATGCGAACTCGTCGAGCAGATAGAGAACCGGTGTTTCAGGCTTTGCCGGATCGCGGGCCATTTCAAGCAGACTTTGGGAAACAAGCAGGCGCAGCCAGCGCGAATAGGTCGAGAGGCGATCAGGCGGAAGGACGAGGAACACCGTCATGTTGCTGCGCTTGAGATCGGCAAACCGGAAATCCGAGCGGCTGAGGACGGTCGTCATGCGCGGTGAATCCAGAAAATGCGTATGGCGCTGGGCTGCCGACAGAACGCCAGCGGCTTCGCGATCGGATTTTCCGAGGTGGCGGTTTGCGGCACGCGCGACAAGACCTCTTGCCGCATCACTGTCCTGCATCCGTTTCAGCAGCGCTGCAAACTGTTCAGGAGCAAGGGTCAGATACTCGCGAAGTGTTGCAAGGTGCCGGCATCGCAAAGGCTCCGCCGAAACGATTTCGAGCAGCATTCCGGCAATCAGCGCTTTTGCCTCCTCGTTCCAATGCGCCTCTCCCGCCATTCCCGGTTCGTCGAACACGAGAGCATCGGCAAGCGCACTGGCGTCTTCCGCGACATCGAGGTTTTGGGGATCAAGCATGGCCAGCGGATTGAAGGCTGACGAGGGTCTGCCGGTAACCCCAAAAGGATCGAGCACATGAACCGGTCCGAATTTTTGACGAGCACGGCCGGTGATCCTCGCATTTTCGCCTTTTGGATCGACACAGATCACCGAACGGTCGGCGGTCAGCAGGTTCGGAATGATCGTGCCCACACCCTTGCCGGTACGGGTCGGTGCCATCGTCAGGAGATGGGCAGGGCCATCATAGCGCAAAGGCTTGGCCGTTTTCGTATCACGACCGATCAGGAGGCCGGAGCCGGATGAGGTGAGAGCAGCTATCTCCTTGTCTGTCGCAAAGCGGGCGGAGCCATGGGTCTCATCGTCATTCTCCCCGAAATGCAAAATCAGTGGAGTGGTGATGAACCAGAAGGTAATAACGGCAAGCGCCAGCAGGGTTAAGAGACCCGGGATGATGTGGACAAGCGAGCCGCGCTCGAAGCCCGTTTGCTCGAGGAAATGACCGCCACCCATGCCGATCACAAAGGTGACGTTGAACAGGATGAACATAAATCCAAGAAGCCGTTTCCAGATCCGGAAGGGCATGGTGATCAAAGCCAGAAATGCCCAAAGCGGATCACGCGCGGCGGCTCGCATCATGTTCTTGAATGCGTCCCGAGAAAGTCGCAACCGGTTCATGAAGCACCCTGCCCGCTGTCGCCACCCTCTCCCGTGCCCGGCAGTCCTGGTCCGATCAGACCGGCAAACAGCGCCTTGTCATTGTCGCGCGTCAAAAAAACCGGCAGTTCGCGGCGCAGCCATGCACCGAGTTGTTTGCTGAACTCCCGATCATCCGAGGTTTCGAGGTGATGCAGGACGAGCGAGCCAATCAGGACCTTGCGACGCATATCGTTGTTGCGCTCGGTTTTTGAAAGCCGGGCCTTCAGCGCAGACCGTTGCGCCTCCAGTTCAGCCAGGCGCTGTTCGATTGTTTTCCTTGCCACGATTGTTCCTTTCGATTGCGGTCGCACCGGAACTGCCGTTGTTGACCACGGCTTCGCTCCTGGAAGACAGACCAGTTCTATGAGGAGATCGACATAGCGATTGTGAGAGGAGGTTGGACCCTGTGGTCAGGCTCAGCCGCTGGCGTTCGCGGCCTGTTTGAGCTTTTCGATGTGCTCGCGGCAGAGCGTCTCAACCAGCCTATGAAGTTCCGCCGTCCGCTCCTGAAGCCAGGTCAGCGCCTCTTCGGAAACCTCGAAACGCTTCGAATAGCGGGCCTTGACGTAGGCCTCATTCAGGATGTTGTACCATGTGGTAAATCGCTGACGGTCGCGCGGCCAGACGTCGATCAAACGGTGATCACGACCTTCCGAAAGCCCTCGCAGGAATTTGAGATTGTGCGAAGCAGGCGAATAGTTTGTCAGTGTCAGGAGGTAGCAATTGTATGCGCTCTCCACTGCCTGATGGAGTTCGAAAACAGCATGCTTTATCCGCTTGTCTCTCAGATACAACGACGTATCGAGAAACGAGCGAGCGGCAGCCATTTCTTCGTGAAAATGCTCTTCGGCTACCCTAAGCGCGTCTGCCGGGCTAAGCGGTTTCGGTTCAGCCAGCGGCCTATCGTCGAATTCGTAGAGGACGATCCCTTCACGGGCGAGATCAACAAAAAATGGCTGGCCGTCATTTAGGAAATTACTGATCTCGCGAGCGCCGTGCATGATGAGTCCCACCGGCGTCTCGATCTCCTTGTCCCACATCAGCCTGTCTGTCGCCTTGTCCCAGTATTTGGGATCGGCAAGTTCCTTGTTGCTGACAATGACAAGAATGTCGAAATCCGAGCGGTAGCCTTTCGACGTGTGCGGTTCATCCACCCAGGTGCCACGCGCGTAAGAACCGAACAGAATGATTTTGAAGATCCGTCCATCCTTCTTGGCGTCAGACTTCGAGCGCTCGACCAGATCAGCAAACTCTTCCTGGATAATTCCGACGACGCGCGCGAGCTCGCGTTGCTTTCGTTCCGGCAAATGTTCAAGGCTGGTCTTCATGTCTGCTCCGTTTCTGGACGGTATCCTGTATGGTCCATTGTAAACTTCTTTGAAACTCCGATTTTTGGCAGCCGCCAATCGATTGCCTGCGCCCTCTCCTGTTTTGCCGAGCCGCGCCTGCAATGTCTTCCTCCACTCCTCCCTTCTCCCCGATCAGTCGAGCGATCGGTTCGCCAATATCGCGCTCCCCCGCATCGATGCGTTTGTCTCCCTATTCAAACACGAGCAATTGCCACTTGGCGACTACTACTTTTAGTAGTCGAAATCACCGTTTGATGTTGCTAGCTTTGCCACCGGTAAACAGAAAAGGGCGCACTTACGACTTGCACCGCAGTTGAGCGCTGAATTTCCCCGTTTGAGGACCGGAGATTTCGGTTGGCGATTTATCATCTCAGCACCAAACCTGTCTCGCGCTCATCCGGCCGCAGTGCTGTGGCATCTGCCGCCTATCGTTGCGCGGTTCTTCTTACCAATCAGCGCGATGGGCTCGTGCATGACTTCACCCGCAAAGAGGGTGTCGAGCATACAGAGATCGTGCTGCCGGACGGTCTTTCTGCCGATTGGGCTTTGGATCGTTCGGCTTTGTGGAACGCTGCCGAGTTTGCAGAAAGGCGAAAAGATGCCCGCGTCGCCCGCGAATTCGAAATCGCGCTTCCGCATGAGCTGTCACCAGAAGGAAGACTGAAGGCTGCACGTACCTTTGCCCGGGATCTGGCAAACCGCTATGGCGCAGCCGTGGATTTTGCCATCCATTCGCCAAGTGAGCATGGTGATATCAGGAACTACCACGCGCATGTGCTGATGACGACGCGACAGGTAGGCAGAACCCGCCTTGGCGAGAAAACTTGTCTTGAGCACAAGAACGCACGGCTGCTGGCAAATGGCATGGCGACGACCGACATGCAGCTGCGCGATATCAGGCAGGCCTGGGAAGGCATCGCCAACCGTCAGCTTCAGCGCGAAGGCCTGGACGTTCGCATCGATCATCGGTCGCATGTGGAGCGCGGTCTTGAACTGTCGCCAACCGAACATATGGGCGTGCATGCCTCGCAGATGCAACAGCAGGGAATGGCCGTCGAGCGCGGGAGGCTGGATGACGAGGCGGCACGGCAGAATGCAGCGCTGATCCGCCAAAAACCGGAACAGGTTTTGACTCTGATCAGCAACGAGAAGAGCGTGTTCGATCGGCACGATATTGCCAAAACGTTGCATCGCTATATCAACGATGACACCCAAACGTTCCAGAACGCCTTTGCCGCTGTGATGGCCTCGCCAGCACTCGTGGAACTCCAGGCTGAGCGTATCGATCCTGATACGGACGAGGTTTCCAATGCGCGCTATTCGACGCGGGACATGATAAATCTGGAACTCGCAATGGCGCGATCGGCGGAGCGGCTGCATCAGGCGCAGTCCCACGGTGTCGATCATCGTCATGTCGAGCGTGCCATGGAAAGGCAGGATCGCTCTCTTCGGACAAGCTCTGGCGGAACGGTGGCTGCGAGCGATCCGTCATCAGGATTGTCGGATGAACAGCGTCAGGCGATCGAGCATATTACCGGGCGAGAACGCATCGCCGCCGTGGTCGGGTTTGCCGGTGCGGGAAAGTCCACAATGCTGTCAGCCGCGCGCGAGGCGTGGGAGGCTGAAGGTTATCAGGTCCATGGTGCGGCGCTTGCCGGAAAGGCAGCCGAGGGTCTTGAGGAAAGTTCTGGTATCGAGAGCCGCACTCTGGCGTCATGGACTTACAGCTGGGATCATGGTCGGGATCTGATCGGCCGACGTGACGTGTTCGTCATCGACGAGGCCGGCATGGTCGGCAGCCGGCAGCTTGCCCGGTTTATCGGCGAGGCTGAAGAGCGCGGTGCAAAGATTGTGCTTGTCGGCGATCACGAGCAGCTCCAGGCAATCGGCGCCGGTGCTCCCTTTAGGGCAATTGCCGAACAGATTGGCCATGTCGAGCTTTCCGGCATTCGCCGCCAGCGCCATGATTGGCAGAGACAGGCATCGGTTGCCTTTGCGACCCACAAGACGGCAGAGGGCCTTGCCGCTTACCGCGATCACGGCGACACCCACTTTGCCGAAAGCCGCGACGCGGCGATGGCAGAGATCGTGCGTGATTATGTTGCCGATAGTGAGAAGTGTGCCGATGGCACCCGGGTTGCCATGGCGCATCGTCGCGCAGATGTGCACGCCCTCAATGCCGCCATCCGTGCCGAGCTTCAGAACCGACAAAGGCTGGCGAGCAGTCAAGAGCTGAGCGCCGGTGCGGACCGTGTAGACCGTGGGGGTGGGGGTGGTGGTGATGGTGAGGTCGGCAAGGACAGCGGAGAACTCACGTTCCAGACCAGTAACGGCAAACGCGCCTTCGCTCCCGGTGACCGGATCATCTTTCTCGAAAACAACCGCGACCTCGGCGTGAAAAACGGCATGCTTGGCACCGTCGAGCATGTCGCGAAGGGTCGGATCGTTGCCCGGCTCGATGGTCGAGGCGGCGACAGTGTCAGCATTCTGACTGACAGCTACCAGGCGATCGACCACGGTTATGCGACGACGATCCATAAAAACCAGGGAGCGACGGTCGATCGCGCCTTTGTGCTGGCGTCCAGTACCATGGATCGGCATCTGACCTATGTCGCCATGACAAGGCATCGCGACAGCGTGCAGCTCTATGCAGACATCACGGAGTTCACCAAGGCGGGCCGGCTGGTTGATCACGGCGTTGCGCCCTACGAGCATAGTCGCGAGGCGCGAGAAAGCTATTTTGTGACCCTTGCGAATGACAAGGGCGATCAGCATACAGTGTGGGGCGTTGATCTCAAGCGGGCCATGCAGGAGGCCTCACCAAAGGTCGGGGACAGGATCGGACTGCAGCATGAAGGCGCGACGCCCGTCACGCTGCCGGACGGTACGCAGGCCGGACGCAATGCGTGGCGTGTCGTGAACAGTGACGAGTTGGCGTACCAGCAGCTGACAAGCCGCCTGTCGCGGTCCGGCGCGAAGGAAACCACGCTGGATTACATCAGCGACTTTGCCGAGCGGCGCGGAATCGCCAGCAACCGATGGATTGCAAGCGACCAAGGGATAAGGCAAGAGTTTGGTGTCAGGAGCGAGATCGAACTTGCTTCCGCCAAAAATGCGCGCCAAGAGGTTTTGTCCCGTGCGGCCCACCTGCAACGGGAGCAGCAGGATCGGCCATCAGAGCGTCAGCAGGTTTACGAGGAACGTGCCGGCGATCTGGCCGGCCCTGTTCGCAGCGAAGATCCTCGCAATGAGTTTGCCCGAAATATCGATGACGGACAGCGGGACGATCGGACAGAGGACAATAAAGGATATCGCCGCATCCGGTGGTCCGACCTCATGTCGCAAGACAGCACCTTCCCTGCCCCAACCGAAGCTCTCGACCAGCAATCGTCGCTGGAAACGGGCAAGCCCACTCCCCTGGTACCAGCGATCACCCGACACCAACGCAGCATCGAAGAACTGGCGCAGCAAAGGGCGATGTCCGTCATCGATCAGCAATTCGATCCAGTGGAATCTCTCGTGCGGCGCGTGTTCCGTGATCCGGCCGAGGTCGCCGCAAGACTGCGCACCGCGATGACGGAGAAGGAAGGCAATGGCAACATCATGGCAAAGGCCATGGCCGAGCAGCCAGAGCGCTTCGGAGACCTTCGCGGCAAGTCAGGTCTGTTCGGGAATAACAAGGAGCGGAAGGAGGCGCTGCAATATGCCAGGTCTCTCTCTGCCCATATCGGCTATGTCTCCGAGGTATGGGAGCGCCGGCTTAGTGAAGAACGTCAAAGCGAACAATGGCAGCGCGAAAAGCGTGACGTGATCGAGGTCCCCGGCCTCACCCCGCGCAGCGCCGGAATTATCAGCCAAGTGGAGAAGATGCCGGCCGAGAGGCGAAGCAAGTTCATCAAAGAGCTGCGATCTTCTCCGGAGGGGCAAGCCGCGCTTGATGAGGCAAAGCTGGTGGCCGAAGCACTTACGTGGCGGTTCGGTAGTTCTGATCCTCGCAGGTTCGCCGAGGAGCTTGCGGCACGCCCGGAGCTCGCAAAACAGGCCGAGCAGATTAAGACGATCGCACGCATAGTGAACCGCACCCGCATGGCTGAACTCAGCCATGACCATACGCTGAAACAGCAGCTTTCCCGGTCACAGGGGCTTGGACTGAGTCGATAACGATTATCTAAGAACCTCAACGCTGCAACAATCCCGGCAGCTTTGGTGCGTATGACTGCAATTTTGAGCTCAGGGTGTCGTCGAAGCGAAAGTCAGGTGCAAAGTGCCGTTATCGCAAATGTGGAATCCTGATGCTGCACGTCAGCAATAGTCGACAGCATGAAAATGTCACGCTGCTTCCCCCCTTGTTAAGAACGTCTGCGCAAGCCTCGCAGTCCATTCCCTCCGAGAGTGAAAAACGCACCGGAATGCAGCGTACCTGCAAGGGCCTCGTGGGTTGAATCCAGGTTCCCCAGCCAATTCTCGTTATAAGCCCTTTATTCCTCAATTTTCAATCCGTGTCGGACATGGATTTGGCATCATTAGCTCTCTATGCCCAAACAGAATCCGCCGCGCGCCAGAGAATGATATTCCAGCTTCGAAAGGCTCAAACTCGTCACTTATGTGTTCCGTCATAAATCGCGAACGGCTACTCGGGTTGCGGCGGCGAGGCTATTTAGCGCGTATAAGAAATCGCGGAACGCAAATACTCGCTCCGCATTTGTTACTCAGTTGCCGGGAGAAGCCACTATTTAGTTTGTGCAGTTGATCGAAAATCCGTAGCGTGCGCTATGTGGTTCGCCGTATTTACCCTGGTAGACCACCTGAACCACGCCACCATCTTTTTTTCTTATCATAAGAGCACCCCCCGGCTCCAGAACGCCTCCGGTGGAACTGCCATCCCCAGAAAGCCTAGCAGACACCGCAGTCTCTCCATAGGATGTCATACCAAATACATAAGCCTCTGGGCAAACAGTTGCCCCCTGCCCAGAAGGTAGAAGAAAATCGCTAACTGTGCTAAAACTTTGCCGTTGCATCTCAGCTTTTTTTGTTTCCGTGAAAAGGAACTGCGCTCTGCTCGCAATGTTCCCGGCAACGTAAATTTCCGGCTGAAGGGCTCTTATTTCTGCGAGCAGCTTTTCCGTATCACCTCTTAGCTCTTCGCTTCGCAATTCATTACCGCGTTCCAGCTTTCCTGAGATTGAGCTGCTCAACATTTCGATATTTACTACACGTTCTGCAATTTCTTTTTGCACTTCTTTGGCATTAATACGCTCCCTATCGGGGACGAAAAACTCGTAAGCCGCGTTAATAGCTTGGTTAGCGAAGAAGCTGCAGATTGTGATTGTTGATATCGCGGTTATAAACTGAACTTTCTGCCAGAATCCTCCTGGTGAGCGGAGCTCAATACCAAACCAATGCAAAATGGTTTTTGTATTACGGTTGCTCGTGGAGAGTTCTTCGACGTAGTCGGGTGATAAGGACATATTGCTACTCGTTTTGAAATTTGGATGCTCTCCCATTGAAGCGCTTCGAGTTGAAATTTCGTTGTCGATGACCACAACTTGAAATATTTGATCCCGCGAAATTACACTCTTTTCGAATACGGTTACCAAAACCCTTGAAGGCGGGTTCCTGAAATATTAATTCTTCAGTAACTAGGCCGTAGACTCATAAACTCGGAGCCACAGGCGGATCGAGGCAAGTTGAACCATCGCGAGAAAGCTCTCGGCTATCTTGTCGTATCGGGTGGCAACCCTGCGGAAGTGCTTCAGCTTAGAGAAGAAACGTTCGATGAGGTTTCGCTCACGGTAGAGCCATGTGCAGAAATATGGTTTCGACCGTCGGTTGGCTTTGGGCGGGATATTGGCGAACGCGCCCTTCTCGCGGAGCGATGCCCGGATGCGATCAGCATCATAGGCCTTGTCCGCCAGCACGATTGTTCCAGCTACAACATGGTCGAGCAGATCGTCGGCAGCTTGTCCGTCATGGCTTTGCCCAGCGGTCAGGCCCAGCCGGATCGGAAGGCCTTGTCCGTCCACGACCGCATGAATTTTGGTCGTGAGCCCGCCTCGGGAGCGGCCGAGACAATTATCTCGATCCCCCTTTTTTGCCGTCGCAGCCTGTTGGTGCGCGCGAACGGAGGTGCTGTCGATCATCTGGATGTCGCCATTATGGGCGGCGGCAATAGCATTCATCATCCGCTCCCATACGCCTGCCTTCCGCCATCGCGCAAAGCGATTGTAGCAGGTGGTGCGTGGACCATAGCGATCAGGCAGATCACGCCACGGCGCGCCAGATCGCAGGACCCAGAAGATACCGCTCAACACGCGCCGGTCATCGACGCGAGGCACGCCTCGTGGCTTGTTAGGTAATAGCGGCTTAATCATGCGCCATTCAAAATCTGTCAGGTCATATCGGCTCATGGTGAGCCCTGAACCAGAAATCGTCGCGATGTGAAAGCGTAAAAGCAGAAGATGACCTCGCATTGGAGGCAGCTCAATGCTATCGTTCGTGCAATATAAAATGGGGCAAGACAATCATGGATTTGGCAATTCCCAGCGCAGCGAATCTCAGCCTGTTCGTCAGCGCCACACTGGTGTTACTTATCGTGCCGGGACCGGCAGTTCTTTACATCTTCGCGCGCTCGGTCGAGCAGGGTCGCTCTGCCGGCCTCGTTTCGATCCTTGGCATCCATACGGCCACGCTTGTTCATGTTGTCGCCGCCGCCGTGGGGTTGTCGGCGCTCCTGGCGTCATCCGCGCTCGCCTTCAGCGTCGTGAAGTATGCCGGCGCGGCCTATCTGATCTGGCTTGGCCTCAAAAAGCTTTTTGGCCCCTCGGACATTCCTAACGTTGAGGGCGGTTTACCGACACGGAGCCGCATGCGCCTCTTTCGTGAGGGCTTTATCGTTAATCTCCTCAATCCGAAGACAGCACTGTTCTTTCTGGCTTTCTTGCCGCAGTTTGTTGAGGTCAACCGTGGCCATGTGGCTATGCAGATCGCTTTTCTCGGGCTTGTTTACACAGCGATTGGCGTTCTGACGGACAGCTCCTACGCACTTGCCGCCGGCACGGCCGGCAAGTGGCTGAAGCGCAGTCCCGTGTACCTAAAGGCTGAACGCTGGGTCAGTGGTTTCGTGTATATCGGTCTTGGCTTGACGGCCGCTTTCGCTGGCAATCAAAAGAAATAGATCGTCCGTCCTCCTCTGGAAGTTGCCCTAAACGGCGAACACGTCGGTGACGATCTGGAATCGACGGCACGTCGTCGCAAAAATCAAATAGCCGTTCGCGTTTATGGGTTCACGACCTAGGCCACACTGATGGTACTACCCCTGCACGCATCCGTTTTGCCCGTTTTGAGAACCCTCTCTTGAAGCATTCTAGCTCCCTGTGTCCGCAGAGAGATGCAAATGGTTCGCAACGCACTCGAAACGAGGCATAACTGAAATAATGTTGTGGATTTGAATCCACAGGAGAGGTCAGCCGCCAGAGACAACTGGCGGCAGCGGCGGATAAGGGCGGTCGTGGGGCGAACTTGACGCGAAAATCACAGGGGAACCGACAATTCCCCTAAGCGATCTTGTCAGATATCGCCCATACAAGGTGCCGGTCAGGCTCCGTATGGCACCCAGATGTTCTTCACCTGAATGGCCCTTCGCAAATAGTCACGGCCCTGCCCTTGTGCACGGTCAAGCCAATCCGGCTGACGCCCATTATTGACCCAAGTGGCCTTCAGGTTGCCCGCAGAAGCCCTCTCGACTATTGCGCTTCCGTCAGCCGATCCGAAATACCAGACGGCTGCAACGTCATCATGCTCGGCCAGCGTCTTTGCAAGCACATCGCGTTCGCCGGTCACAATGTTGATAACGCCGCCGGGCATATCCGACGTGTCCAGCACCTGATAGAAATCGCCGGCAATCAACGGATGGCGCGATGACGGGATGACGACGACGCGATTGCCCATAGCAATTGCCGGCAGCACCAGCGACACCAGCGAGATCAGCGGCGCCTCGTCGGGGCAAACAATACCGACGATGCCCCACGGCTCGTTCATGGCAAGTGTGACGTGACGCGACTTGGTGCAGTGTACGGCGCCATCGAATTTGTCGGTCTGGGCCGCGTAATAGGAAATGCGGCGCAGAGACGCGTCGAATTCGTCCCTCGCCTTCTTTTCGCTCACACCGGTGCTATCAATGATGCGGGCAACAAATTCGTCGCGCCGTGCATCGAGGTTCTCTGCGAGACAATAGAGCACCTGCGCACGGTTATGGGCGGTTGCGGAACTCCAGCTGCCTGCCTTTGATGCGGCTTCCACCGCATTGCGGATGTCCTTGCGGTTACCTATTCCGGCCATGCCAATCACGGCGTTGCCCTTGCCGGTGACCGAATAACTGTAACCAGCGTCGGCGCGGGTTTGCTTGCCGCCGATATAGTTTTTCATGGTCCGATCAAGGCCATCGATCGCCATCTTGCTGTCGGCATTCGGCGATGCAGATGGTGCGAAGGCTTCAGCGGGCTTGCTGACCGGCAGGTTCTTTTCCCAGTCTGCCGCCAGATATTCGTAAAGCCCTTCGCGCGCACCTTCACGGCCGAAACCGCTTTCACGGTAGCCGCCAAAACCTGCACCGGCGTCCAGCATGTTGGTGCAGTTGATCCAGACCACGCCTGCCTGGACCCGGGCAGCCAGATCAAGCGCGACATTGATGTTTTCCGACCAGATCGAGGCGGCGAGGCCGTAACGGGTGTTGTTGGCCAGCGAAACCGCTTCGTCCGGCGTGCGGAATGTGGTTGCCGCAGCGATCGGGCCGAAAATTTCCACCTGGCAAACCGTCGACGCCTGATCAACATCGGTGAAGAAGCCGGGAGCGACATAATTGCCGGTGGGCGGCAACGGGTTGGAACTCTGCCAGAGTTCACCGCCCTCTTCCACGCCCCTGCGAACCAGATCCGTGATGCGTTTCACCTGCGTGGCAGAAACAATGGCACCGACATCGGTGGACTTGTCGAGCGGATCGCCGACCCGCAGGGTCTCCAGCCTTTTTTTCAGGCGTGCATAAAATTTCTCGGCAATGCCTTCCTGCACCAACAGCCGGGAACCGGCGCAGCAGACTTCTCCCTGGTTGAACCAGATCGCGTCAACAACACCTTCAACCGCCGCGTCAAGATCGGCATCCTCGAACACGATGAAGGGTGACTTGCCGCCCAGTTCCAGAGACAGCTTTTTGCCCGAACCGGCAATCTGCTCGCGAATAACGCGGCCAACCTTGGTCGAACCGGTGAAGGCAACCTTATCGACGCCGTCATGGCCGCAGATCGCAGCACCAGTCGAGCCATCGCCCTGCACGATGTTGACAACACCGGCCGGAAGGCCGACCTCGTGGCAGATTTCCGCAAAGGCGACAGCTGTCAGCGGTGTCAGGTCGGCAGGCTTCAGTACCACGGTATTGCCAGCCGCAAGTGCTGGCGCGATCTTCCAGGCCAGCATCAGGAGAGGGAAATTCCAGGGGATCACCTGACCGCAAACACCGACGGGCGAGAAACCACGGAACTCGTCTTCCACCATTTCGGCCCATCCGGCGTGATGGTAAAAGTGGCGGGCGACGAGTGGAATATCGATATCACGAGTTTCGCGAACCGGCTTGCCGTTGTCCATCGTTTCCAGAACGGAAAGGAAGCGCTCGCGCTTTTGTATATGACGGGCAATGGCATAGAGGTAGCGGGCACGCTCATGACCCGACAGCTTCGACCATTTTCCGAAGGCCGCGCGGGCGGCCTTGATCGCCTGATCCACGTCTTCCTCATTGCCGCAAACGATCTCCGCCAGCTTGTCCCCGTTTGCGGGGTTTGAGACGGTAATCGTCTTGCGGCCGTCAGGCGATACGAACCGGCCGTTGATATAGTGACCGAACGAGCGTCCGTGAGCGTCGAGCCACTGCTTCACATCACCATTGGCTTCGGGGGAAGGTCCATATTCCATGGTTTCCAAAATGTCCTTAATAGGTCGCATTATTTCAGTCCTTATGCGGCAGCGTGATGGTGAGCGCTGGAATAGCGGCCGGTTACGAAATGTTCGAGCTGCCGCTCGATATCGCCAAGCATCGAACTGGCGCCAATGCGGAACAGGTCTGGCTCCAGCCAGCGATTGCCCAGCTCCTCCTTCATCAGCGTCAACCACGACAGTGCGTCCTTTGCCGTCTTCAACCCGCCTGCGGGCTTGAAGCCGACCATCTGGCCGGTCAGTTCGCCATAATCGCGCAGCGCCCGTACCATGGTCAGACTGACCGGCAGGGTGGCGTTGACCTCTTCCTTGCCGGTCGAGGTCTTGATGAAGTCCGAGCCCGCCTGCATGGCCACCATCGAGGCACGATAGACGTTAGTCAGGGTGTTAAGATCGCCCGTCGCCAGGATAGCCTTCATATGGGCGTAGCCGCAGGCTTCACGCATCGCGGCAATCTCGTCGTAAAGTGCTGTCCAGTTCTGCGTCAGAACGAACTCGCGGGTTATGACGATATCGATCTCCCTGGCGCCTTGCTCGACGGCATAGCGGATTTCAGCCAGTCGTTGCGGCAGCGGCGTCAGGCCGGACGGAAAGCCCGTCGCCACCGATGCGACTGGAATTGCCGTGCCTTCCAGCGCCTTGACGGCATGGGGTACCATGGTCGGATAAACGCAGACGGCGCCGGTGGTGATGCCGGCATCCGCAAGGCCGAGTGCCTCGAGAATATCTTCCCGGACCGGACGGCGCGCTTTCGCGCACAAGCGGCGCACGCGACCGGGCGTGTCGTCACCGGACAGTGTTGTCAGATCGATGCAGGTAATGGCCTTGATCTGCCAGGCAACCTGGTACTCCTTCTTGACCGAGCGCCGAGTGGTGATTGTCGCTGCACGCCGTTCAGAGGCGCTGCGGTTGACCGATACATCTTCGAACCATTCAGGTCTGAGAGCGGTGCCATTGTTTCTGGGAAATGCTTCGCTCATTTTCTATCCATTTTTCTGGTCAGGCTGCGGCATCGGCGTGGTCGCGGCAAAATGCCTCGAACTCTTCGATGCTGGCATAGGCCTTCTGTGTTCCGGGACGGGTGATGGAATGCGCCGCGTAAAGCGATGCCTTCTTCAAAGAGGATACGACCTCGCCCGTTTCTGCGTAAAAGCGGGCAAAGGAGCCAATAAAGGCATCGCCCGCCCCCGTAGTGTCTCTCGGCGTTACCTTGACGGGTTCGATGTTGACGATTTCATTTGACGTAATCATGCGCGCACCACGCCCGCCCAGCGTCACGATGACGGTGCGAATGCCCCGTGCGATCAGCGAACGGGCGGCGCTGACGATGTCTTCGTCGGTGTCCGTCGGCAACCCCGACAGCAAGGCAAGCTCGCTCTCGTTCGGCACGAGGAAGGTTACGTGGCGGATGCGCTCAGGATCGAGATTGGCAGCGGCTGGCGCGGGATTGAGGATCGTCTCGATACCGTTTTTGGCCGCAAGCTCGATGGTGTGATAGACGGTCTCGACTGGCACTTCCATCTGCATCAGGATCAAGCCGCACTTTTTCAGATCGGCGGCCGCCTTGTCGACTTCAACAGGCAAAAGGTCGGCATTGGCTCCTTTGACGATGAGGATGGAATTCTCGCCCGATTGTTCGACGAAGATCGGGGCGACACCGCTGGATTTGCCGGCAACCTTCACCACATGACGCGTATCAACGCCAAAGCTTGCAAGATTGCGGATGGTGTTATCGGCGAAGACGTCGTCACCGACCCGGGTGACCATCATCACTTCAGCACCAAGGCGCGCCGCGGCGACCGCCTGGTTGGCACCCTTGCCGCCGCACCCCATTTCGAAGGTGGGCGCCTCGAGTGTCTCGCCCGGTCCGGGCATGCGGTCCACATAGGTGATGAGATCGACCATGTTGGAGCCGACGACCCCGATTTTCTTACTCATGCCGATATTCCCTGCTTATCTGTTTTAATGGGCGCTAATCCTGGCGCCGAACTGATCGGCGGCAGCGCGGTCGAGATAGCCCAGCCGTACCGGAAACACCCTGCGTTCATCCGGCGATAGTCTCTGCACGTTGTTCTTGGCCTTCTCCGCCAGATAGCCTTCCGGCTCGCAGGTGGATGGGATGGCAAAAGCGGCAACCTGCGAATCCCCGTTGACCAGGATCCAACGCACTGTCTTGGGAAAGGCGGCGAGCGGATAGGAGATGCCAAAGCCATCGCCCTCACGTCGTTGCATCATCAGATGCGTCAGCCCCTCACCGTCCGCCGGCAGGCCGTTTATGTAGAACACCTGTTCGGGGTCGTAACGTTTTGGTTCGTTGAGCACTTCCATGGCCGAAGGCTGCCTTGCCAGCGTCTCCAGCAAGGAAAGGTAATCGGGGGTTGGTGTGACGTGGCCGGGTACGGCCGTTCGCACCTTCACCTGCTCCGGCGTGTAGGGCACCGGCTGAACGATTTGCGCACCCTCGGCATAGGCAAAGTTTACATGGCACATATACATGAGATCCATGGACGCTGAAGACAGGTTCTGGATGTCCATGACCATGTCAAAAAGCGTATCCTCAGCATGCAAAGTCACGCCGGGTCGGGCCAGATAATTGGCGCCGAAGCCCATGACATATTCGACTTCGCCTGTTACACGAACATAGGGGCCGCGCGCATCGTGACCGATGACGAAACCAGCCTTATCCATGGCAGCACAGGGCATTTCGCCATGCAGCGCATGATTATCCTGCGGCGACGGGCAGCCGTTGCGCAACATGCCGCTATGGAATGCAAAACATCCGTATGTCTCGACGATTGAACCGACTGGTCGCGGCATCGAAAAGCGGCTTCCCATGGTCAGGTCGACGCCATTGAACTCAACGCTCCAGATCATCTGCCCCATGAATGGCAATATGACGATCCGGCCGTGGCGGTTTTCCAATTGCAGCGCCTCAACGCCGGTGGCGTAGCGGAAGGTGGTGACCTTCAGCCCATCGGTTGCGGCTAGAAGATGCGGGACATCGGTGAAGTCCTGCCTGCGGAGATGAAATTCTGTCGCCTGCATGGGATCACCTGCCCGGGTTTCGCCATGCATTGATGGCGATGACGAGAATGAGGAATGCGCCCCAGATGAAGTCGATAAGGTGGTTGGAGAACCGCATCATCTGGAAACCGGAGGAAAGCAGCATGAGGGCGATCAGTGCAATGGCGATGCCGAGAACCCGCCCCTTCCCGCCTGCCGGGTTTGTGCCGCCGAGGACAGCAATCAGCACCGCCTGCAGCAGATAGGACGCGCCGTAGTCGGATTTCGCTGCATTGGTTCGCCCCGACAGAATGATGCCCGCCAGCGACGCCAGAACGCCGGTCAGCATGTAGGAATAGAGCATCATGCGATCTTTGCGGATACCGGCGAAGACGGCTGCCCGCGGATTGGTCCCGATCAGCATCAGATTAATGCCGAGCGTCGAGCGCGTCAGCAGGATCGCCACTGTGATGCAGACGCCGATGAACAGCAGAAACGGCGTCGCTATACCCAAGATCTTGCCGTTTCCGATCCAGTTCCACGCGTCCGGGAAGCCGACGATTGCCGGGCCGCCGGTCAACACCAGCGCCAGCCCCATCAGAACCTGACCTGTGCCGAGTGTCGCCAGTATCGGGGTAATACGCAGCTTCGCGACCAACAGGCCGTTGATAAGACCGGCCAGCAGGCCAACCGCCATGGCGAGGAGGATGCCAAGCCCGGTGTAGAATAGAACACCCGAAGTGGAGGATTGTCCCGCCTGAACCATGGTGGAATGGAAATAGATGCCGGCGATGATACCCGCCAGATTGGCAATCCCTACAACGGACAGATCGATACCACCGGTCAGCATGGCAATCATCATGGCGATGGAGAGGATCCCCAGTTCGGGCATGATGTAGCTGATGGATTCGAAGTTGTAATAGTTTAGGAACTTGCCGGGGTTCATCCAGGTCATTAGGGCAAAGACGATGACCGTGATCACAAGCAGCTGAACGATGTTGTTGTCGTTGCCGAAAAGCCGGCGCATGTCGAACGAATTTTTCATGATGCGCTCTCCCGTCACGCTATGCTTTTGCGGTCGCGCCATGCCGTGATGGCAGTGGCAATGATGATGATCAGGCCGACGACGACGCGCTGCCAGGTTGTGTCCACCTTCATGATGATCAGCGAGTTTTTGACCATCACCAGCATGAACACGCCCATCAATGTGCCGAGAACCGTGCCGCGTCCGCCAAAGATTGACGCACCGCCCAGAACCACGGCCGCGATCACGTCGAGTTCGAGACCGACAAAATCACGCGGGTTGGCAAGCCAGATCATCGAGGAATGCAGCAGGCCCGAGAAACCCGCCAGCGCACCGGCGATGCAATAGACAAAGAAGATCGTCGCGCCTGTATTAAAGCCAACACGTTTGGCTGCTTCAGGAGAGCCGCCATAGGCATAAACGCTGCGCCCGATCATGGTGTAGGTCAGGATGAGATGAATGACCAATGCCAGCCCCAGATAGACCAGGAACATCGCGGTCAGGCCGAAAGTCGATCCCGTGGCCGAGGTCAGCGAGATCACATCGGTCTTGCCGAACTCGATCAGCTCCTTTGGCATCTTGTTGATGTTGACGATGCTGGTGCCGACGAGGCCGAGAACCAGACCACGCACGATCGATCCGGTTCCGAGGGTCACGATCAGCGGGATCATCCTGAAACGATGGATGATGAAACCGTTGAACGCACCGAGAGCGAGCCCAATCAGCGTTGCCGCAACGAAAGGAATGAGCACGCCATCATAGCCGAGATAGACCATACTGCGCACGGTCAGATACATCGCAGCAATGGCAAAGGCCGTGAACGATACGTCGATACCGCCGGAAATCATCACGAGTAATACACCGAGCGCCATGATGCCGATCACGACATTGGAGCGCAACAGGCCGAAGATGTTGTCGAGCGACCAGAAGGCTGGATTGATGAGACCGATGATGATCATGGCCGCGAGCAGGACGCAGGCGATAATGGATTCTGTGCTTTTCAGGAATTTCATGTCTTGCGGCCCCTCAATTCAGCATCTTGAGCCGGTCGTTAACGGCGTCTTCGGTCATGCTCTCTCCAGACAACTCGTCAACGAAACGGCCGCGATGCATGACCAGCACGCGGTTGCAGTTCTGCACCAGTTCCGGCACATCGTCGGAAATCATCAGCACGGCCAGCCCTTCCTTTTCGGCCAGCTTGCGGATGATGGTGTGGATCTGTGCTTTGGAACCGACATCGACGCCGACGGTCGGGCCGTTCAGGATCAGCACCTTGGCCCCAGTCAACAGCCAGCGAGCCAGAACCACGCGCTGTGCGTTGCCCCCCGACAAATGGTTGACCGGCGTGTGCGGTCCTGGCGCCACGATCTGCATGGCCGAGAACATTTCGCGGGTCGTCTCGTCCGCCTTTTTGCGATTGATGAAAAGACCGCGGACGAATTTCTCAATCGACGTGACAATGATGTTGCGCTCGATCGATTGCGTCAGGAATAGCCCCTCGGTCAGGCGATCCTCCGGCACATAAGCGACACCGCAGGCAATACCCTCCTGAACGGTCCTTGGGTGAACGTCCCGGCCTGCAAGGCGCACTGAACCGGTAAAATCGGGGCGCATGCCAAACAGCGCCAGCGCAAGTTCGGTACGACCCGAACCGATCAAGCCCGAAATACCGACGATTTCACCTGACTTTAACGTCAGGTCAGCGTTTTCCACGGAACCCGGAACCGAGAGGTTGTGCACTTCCAGTACCGGCGTATCGGTGCCTTCCTGCGGTGCCCACTGGTAGCTGCGGGCGGTCAACTCCTGCCCCGTCATCGCGCGTGTGATTGCCGGCTCGTCAAATTCGGTAATCGGCCCTTCGGCAACCTTCTTGCCGTTGCGGAAAACTGTCAGGCGCTCGCTGATTTCGAGCATCTCGCGCATCTTATGACTGACGAAGAGAACGGCAATGCCCTGCGCCTGAATATCGCGCACGATCTTGAAAAGGGCATCGACCTCATGGCGTGTCAGCGCCGTTGTCGGCTCATCCATGATGATCAGGCGCGCATCGGCCATGAGAGCGCGGGCGATCGCCACGATCTGCTTCCCCGACGTCGGCAGGCTTTCGACATCGGCATCAAGATCGATGTTCACGCCGAGGCGGTCCAACGCCTTCTTCGCCAACTGTCGAACCTGTCGCCAGTCGACCGTCTTGCGACCTTCCATCAGGAAGGTATTGATGGCCAGGTTCTCGGCGACTGTCAGATTACCGAACAGCGAAAAATCCTGATAGATCACTTGAATACCGTGGTGAACGGATTTTACCGGATCGAGTTTTCCGACGGGTTTTCCGTCGATCAGAATCTCCCCGTCCTCAGGCGTGTAAACCCCGGACATAATTTTGATCACCGTGGATTTACCGGAACCGTTTTCACCGGCAAGGCAATGGATTTCGCCCGGGCGAATACTCAGCGATACGTCATCGAGCGCCTTCACGCCGCCAAACCGCTTACCGATGTGGCGCAGCTCGATCAGATTTTCAGTCATAATGGCCTCGTGCAAGGCTGGAAAACACGGAGTGTAAAAGGAGAGAGGGTTGCCCCTCCCTCCGTGGTTCGGATCAGAAGTCGTACTTGTCCATGTTTTCTTTGGTCACGCCGACCCAACCTGCGCCATAGAGCAGGTGTGGCTTGGCGGCGTCAGGAACCAGCAGGCTTTCATAACCGGGCAGACCCATGTTCAGACCGGCCTTGATCTGCTCGTTCTTCTTCTCGAGAACCGCGACAGCCAGCATGTTCATTGCATAACCGGCAACGGCCGGATCCCAGAACTGGATGTACTGGATATTATCGTTCTTGATGTATTCGCCGGCAACGGAAACCAGGCCCGTTCCCGAGAAGAAGACCTTGCCCGACAGACCGCCTTCGGCGATCAGGCGGCCAGCGCCTGCAGATGTCGGCATCGGCGCGCCGAGAATACCGGTGATGTCCGGATAGGCGGTCATTGCTTCCTTGAGCTTGGTGTAGTCGGTATTGGCGTCGTCGTAGGTTTCCAGCCGCTCGGTCGCCTGCGACATTTCCGGGAAGTTTGCCTTCTGGTACTCGACGGCGCCATCGATCCATTCCATCTGCGACTTGGACGTCAGACTACCAACAGTGGCGACATATTTGCCCTTACCGCCCATGGATTTACCGAGTTCCTTCATCAAGTTGGCGCCGTAGGCCTTGTTGTCGAAGGCTTCGATGTCGAAATCGACGTTCTGGATGTTGGAAGCCTCATGGCTGATGACAACGATGCCGCGATCGCGGGCTTTCTTGAGCACCGGCTCCACCGCTTCGACAGAGAACGGTACGATGGCGATGGCATCAACGCCCTGCGCGATGAGGTTTTCAACGAGCTGCACCTGGGCGGCAGCATCAGCCTGGCTTGGGCCAACCATCCAGACATCGTTTCCGGTATCCCCCTTGAACTGCTCGACGCCATCGCGCATGCGGTCAAACCACGCAATGCCATCCACCTTCACGACAGTTGCAATGGTGTATTTCTTGCCGCTCGCCGTTGTGATCAACTCCTTGTTGACCTTCGACGCATCGACGGCGCTCTGCGCAAAGACAGCCGAGGCCGAAAGCGTCGCAGCAAGCGCGATAGTTGTGAAAATTTTGTTCACGGATAACTCCTCCCTTTGAAACTGCAATGTGCGGGACCTATTCCAGTCCCAGCACCCGACAATGTTCGATAACTGACGCCGGAAACTGGTTCTCACGCGTCCGACGCCTCCTCATTCGCCCGGAAGGATTCCCATGCCCCCGGTGGATGGGCCACGATGTGCCCCAGAAACCTGTTGTTTTCCTCTCCCGATAATGCGAACTATTATGATAGAATCCGATCATTATGTTTCGATCGTTTCATGTTTGTTATTCTTCTGTCAAGCGCAGAGATGGGCGATTGCGAGCAAAGTAACACCGAAATATGACGCACAGCGAGAAACCGAAAGCGGAGACAAGGTGAGCAGAATAAGTGCACACAATGCCAGGTTGGACGCCCTGGCTGGGCTGGTTCAGGAAACGGGCGTACTGAGGCTGCGGGACGCCGCGTCCAGGCTTGGCGTCTCCGAAATTACCATTCGCCGCGATATTGCCGCCGATGGCGAGCGGCTGAGCTGTCTTGGCGGCTACATCATTCCAGTTCAGGACGGCACCGTTGGCAGCGACTATGTGCTGGAACAGGAGAAGGACAGCCACGCAACTGCTAAAGCGCGGGCCTGCACGCAGGCGGCAGTTATGATCGAACCATATGACACTGTATTCATCGATTGCGGAACGACGATGCCGCATTTGGCGCGGCAGATTCCGGCAAATTCCCATGTCACCGTCATCTGCTATTCGCTTAATGTTGCAGAGGAGCTGGCGAGCAGAAGCGATGTCCGCCTGATCATGCTCGGAGGAGTTTACCACCCGGAAGCGGCTTCGTTTTCAGGTGATGAGGGTATCGAGGTGCTGAAGCGCATCAATATCAATAAGGCATTTTTGTCTGCCGGCGGCGTGGACGAACAGCATGGCGTCACCTGCTCACACTTTCATGAAGTACCGATCAAACAGATGGTTATGCAACGCTCGGTGCAAAAGCATCTTGTGGTGGACAGCAGCAAGTTCAGCAAGGTCCGGGCCGCGCGCTATGCTTCCATAGGCGACTTCAATTCAATTGTTTCGGATCAACCCTTACGTTTGTAAAATAAGCGGAAGATGGCGCACGTTTCCGCTGCTCGTTGAAGGAGGCATCGGCTATTACCCATGGCCTGTTCGGGCGGATTATTCGCGGTGTTATTCTCGGCCTCCCGAAGACGGAAATGCTCGAACCTCCCGTGCCCAGGACGGGCTCTACCAATCCCCTGATGGCTGGTACAATCTCATCACAGCTTAACCAGTTGCGGACGTCAGGCACCATGCCGGTGGTAGAGGATAACAATTAGCCAAAGATATCGATCTAGCTGACCTCGACCTCCACTTCCGTCAGGCGTACTAGGAACTCGGCAGTTTCGTAAACGGCGCTGTGGAATACAATGTCAGGCCGTCGGCACATCGGGCTATCGCGACATGCTGGTGAGGGCCTTGCCGACTTTACGATCCGGTCTGAGGCAAATATCCTTAAAAACTCCCCGGGCCGTCTAGCTGACTTTTCGACCCCCCCCTGATCTGAATGCTCTACTCTCCAAAAAACTGGATCGTTTTTGATTGGAATTTTTCGCGCTAGATTCCCGGCTGGGAACAGGAGCGGAAGCAATGAAAGCATCGAATTTTCCGGAAGCGTAGATGGGGCTCACGTCAAAAACTTTGCAGGTCAGGAACGCCGAGAAGGCCGAGTTCATCAGACTGCAATGCGCAAAGTCGCTATGTTGAAAACTTATAGCTCGTTTCGTCGAGTTGCTGTTACTCGCAACAGCACTGTATAAGTCAGAACTCACCATTCTATCGTTGAGCCGTCATGGGCGAAAAATCGGCCCGTCTGGCTCTCGTCGAGACCGTTGATGGTCTCCAAAAGGCGCACAGCCGAGTGATCCGGAGTGAACCGGTCTCTGCCCTTCGAGAACGGCTGGGAAAGGTCCGTATCGACTGTCCCGGGATGCAGCGCGACGATGATGGCCTGGCGGTTGGTGCGAGCAATTTCGATCGCCGCAGTTCGAATGATCTGATTTTGAGCGGCCTTCGCGGCGCGATAGGAAATCCACCCGCCCAGCCGGTTATCGCCAATCGAGCCAACACGCGCCGACAGGGAGGCAAAGACGCTTCGCCTGTCCCGTTGCAAAAGCGGAGCGAAATATTTCAGGAGCAGCGCAGGCCCTATGGCATTGACTGCAAACTGTTTCGCCATATGACCGGCGTCGATCGCGCGTATCGATTTTTCCGGACCGGCACCATCAACCACCAAAGCACCCGTTGCGTTGAAGATCAGATCGAATGAACCGCGTTGATCCTCCAGACGGGCAGCGGCTTCGCGGACCGTCGTCTCCTCGGTGATGTCGAGACCGTCGCGGCTGCGAGACAGAGGCAGGGCGATCGCACATCGGGGATCGGCCTTGAGGCGCGCAAGCAATGCAGCGCCAATACCGCCGGACGCACCGATGACGATGGCTCTATAGCCGGTTTCAAACAAGGCTACCATGAATGCGCTCCGTCAGCGGTTATCTCTGGGCGGGAAACTCAAGCTTTTTGACATCGTAGCCCAGCTCACGCACTTTCATCATCATCCTGTTGAGCTTCGCCTTGGAGGGAACGCTGCGGGCGTAAACCCATACATCTTCGGTGGATGGATTGGCGCTGATGAACCAGGACTTGTCAGGAGATTTATAGAGCACCCAGTAATTGAACGTGATCAGAAGCGGGTAACGGACCCTCATCTTCGCCTTCGTAGACGCGAAGTCCTCGATCTTTCCAACACCGTTGATGGTCTTCAACTTGCCCTGCGGCGTGCCTTCGCGGCAGCCGTCTTCTACTAGCACCTCATCGGCCGACTTACCTTGCCGGTAAGTGGAATAGCCGGCGACGCATCCGTCCGTCAGAAGCATCGGCATGCGGCCGATTTCCAGCCATGTACCACGATAGTGACCGGCATCAACGGCAACGGGCTTGGGGGCCGCAGCGGCGAGCGAGCCAGCGAATAAAAACAACGAGAAGGTCAACGCACCCATGATGCGCTTGCGATTTTTCTGCATAAACTCCTCCTGTCGATCAATCGGGTTCAGGTTTCAGTTCGCCGTGACAAGCCGGCATATCGAAGTGCGATAAAGGCCATGAGGCCGGCAGCGGAGAACGCATTCAGATTGAGAAGCGTTGCAAGATCCTCTGCCGACCAGGATTGCAGCCCCGCGCCCAGAAATGTGCGCGAGCAGAAGAAGGCGATAAAGACAAGAATTGCCGTCGCATATTGCCAGAGTTTCTCGTCCGCACGGAACGAGATGGCCGCCAGCATGATGCATGCCGCAAAGAAAAATTCCGTGCCGGATGCGTGGCCGAATATCGCTGTTTCAAACAGGGTATCAAGCGTTCCCACAAGAGGAAGCGACAGGCGCGCAGCCAGATGAGATTTCTTTGCCAGAAACGGAATCGCAAGGAAAAACGGCAGCGATAGCAGGGTTACGAGCGATGCCACAGCAGCATCGGCATCGACCAGATACCAGACATAAAGCGGATAAAACGGCTTGTTGAGGATGATGACCCAGGCAACGGTCAGTGTCGCCTTCGTCAGGTCTTCTGTTACGGCCAGGCCCGTCCGCGTATCGTCACTTCCAAGCTCCATCAGGCCGTCTTCTCCGTTAGCGCCAAGCAGGTCGCTGGCCTAGATACGAAGAAAAGACAGATTTGGTTTCAGTCGCGAGACAAAAGTGCGATGGTGGCTCCGTAAATCAATACCGCCTACACGATGAGGTCCGCGTTCTTCCACAGGCGGAACCCGCCTTCGAAAGCCAGAGCGTTGTCTCCGCGTCTGCACTTCGGCGGCAGAGTATCCAGCTTCTCCACATTGCCGCCGCCGATGACGACCTCATCCGGTTCAAGAGCGGCGCTCAAGCGCTCCACAACGTCCTGGACGCGCTTTTGCCATTTCGCGTTGCCTTTCTTTTCCCGATAGGCCTCGCTGACATAGTGCTCGTAGGTTTTGCCCTTGCGATAAGGAAGATGGGCGATCTCCATCGGCTGGGCAACGTTTTCGACAATCATCGCGGCGCCCAAACCCGTGCCGAGCCCCAGAAACAACATGCGTCCGCCGTTGTAAGAGCCAATCGCCTGCATGAGCGCATCGTTGACGATGCGAACGGGACGACCGAAAGCGCCCTCATAATCATAGCCGACCCAGCCTTCGCCCAGATTGACCGGTTCCCGAAGCGGTTTGTTGTGAACGACCGGGCCGGGATATCCCATGGCAATGACGTCATAGGTCATATCTTTTGCCATGGCGGTTACGGCGGCGACCATTTCCGGTCCCGTCATTGTCTTGCCGCTTTCAACCTTGCGTTCTTCACCATCTGTGCTCAGGCGGATCTTTACATGACTGCCGCCGATATCGATTGCAAGAACGGTTTGATCCTCTGCCATATACTGGCCTCCATCGACTATGTCTGTGGGCGTTATTCGGGATCAACCCATCCGCCTGGCGGGCCAAACCCTGCCATTTCCGCCGGGCCCCAGCTTCCCACCTCATAGACAGGCGGCACGGCGGGATCATCGAGGATAGGCTCCACGATCTTCCAGGCCAGTTCCGCCGCATCCTGACGGGTAAAGAGCTGACGCTCGCCGGCCATCGCATCGCCGATCAGCCGCTCATAAGGTGCCATGTCACCGATACCGTCATCGACCGCGCCGAGTTCTACGGCCTCGCCGCGCATGCCATCGCCAGCTGCCTTGCGACGCGCACCGATTCCGATCGCGATATCCGGGCCCAGACGGAAGCGCACATAATTGGCGGGCGTTGTCTCGACATCGCCAAAGAGCGCAATTGGCGGCCGCTTGAAGCGGACCACGACTTCGGTTGCATGCGTCGGCAGGTTCTTGCCGGACCGGATGAAGAAAGGCACGCCATTCCAGCGCCAGGTGGCGACGCGAAAGCGCACGGCGGCGAAGGTTTCCCGGTTGGACGCCGAGGCGACACCCGGCTCGTCCAGATAACCTCTGAACTGTCCGCGCACCACATCATCGCGGGTGAGCGGCGGCATGGCTTTCAGTATCTGCACTTTTTCATCGACGAGATCATCCGAGGCGCTGGTGGCTGGCGGCTCCATGGCCAGCAGCAACAGCACATTGATCAGATGGTTCTGGATCACATCGCGGATACATCCGACTTCGTCATAAAACTTGCCGCGCCCCTTGATGCCGAAATCTTCGGCCATGGTGATCTGCACGCTCTCAACGTGGTCGCGATTCCACACGGGCTCTAGAAAGGCATTGGCAAAACGAAAATAAAGAAGGTTCTGGATGGCTTCCTTGCCCAGGAAATGGTCGATGCGGAAAATAGCATCCTCTGCGAAAACCGCGTGCAGCGCTTCATTCAAGGCTTCGGCGGAGGCAAGGTCACGGCCAAAGGGTTTCTCCACCATCAGCCGCGCCGAAGCGGCAATGCCCGCCTTGTTGAGGCCGGTCACAACGGTTTCGAAGAGAGACGGCGGAATGGCGAGGTAATAAAGCGGATGCTGGTGCCCGCCAAGCGCTGTGCGCAGCTTGTCAAATGTCGCGTCGTTACGATAATCGCCGGAGACATAGATCAGCTTTGCGGCGAACTTTTCGAATACGGCTTCATCAATCTTGTCCACATGGCTGGCGACCGCATCCCGCGCCCGCGCTATCAGCTGCTCGCGCGGCCAATCATCGAAAGCGACGCCGATGATGGGGGTTTGCAGCGCGCCGCGTTTCACCATGGCGTAGAGAGAGGGAAAGATCATCTTATAGGCAAGATCACCCGTGGCGCCGAACACCACCAGCACGTCCGATCGCTGTCTGTCCGTGGCTGATGTTTTCATTTGGCTTTCTCCAGATGGCCACCAAAGGCATTGCGCATGGCCGACAGCACCTTGCCGGCAAATTCGGCCTCGCCGCGTGAGGAAAAACGCTCGAAAAGGGCCGATGCCAAAACGGGGGCCGGCACGCCGGTTTCGACGGCCGCCTGCAGGGTCCAGCGTCCTTCACCGGAATCCGACACGCGCCCACCATATTGATCGAGGTTCGGGTCCTGTTTCAGGGCCTGCGCCGTCAGGTCAAGCAGCCACGAGCCGATGACCGACCCGTGCCGCCAGACCTCCGTAACGGCGGGAAGATCGATATCGAACTGGTAATATTGCGGATGGGCGAGAGGGGCGGTTTCGGCGTCCGCCTCGCGGTGTTGCGTGCCCGCATTGGCGGCTTTCAAGATGTTGAGACCTTCGGCATAGGCGGCCATGACACCATATTCGATGCCATTGTGGACCATCTTGACGAAATGCCCGGCTCCCGATGGACCGCAATGCAGATATCCCATCGGTGCCGTTCCGGTGACCGGGTCGGCGGCGATGCCCAGACCTGCGCCGGGCGCAAGGGAGGCGAAGATCGGGTCGAGACGCTGGACTGCAGCCACCGGGCCGCCGATCATCAACGAATAACCGCGCTCCAGCCCCCAGATGCCACCGGATGTGCCGGTATCGATGAAATCAATGCCGCGAGGCGCAAATTCGGCGGCGAGATCGATCGCGTCGCGATAGTTCGAATTTCCGCCATCGATGATGGCATCGCCGGCCTGAAGCCTGCCGGCGAAATCTCGGGCTATTTTCGGCGTGATCGCGGCGGGCAGCATCAACCAGACGGCACGCGGCGGAGAGAGCTTTGCAACGAGATCGTCCGGCGACGTGGCACCGGTTGCGCCTTCCTTCACCAATGCCGCAACGTTGTCGGGATTGACGTCGAAAACCACGCAATCATGACCCTGTTTCAAAAGCCGTCGCACCATGTTTGCGCCCATTCTTCCAAGCCCAACCATTCCGATCTGCATGCTGACATTCCTTCTTTACAAATGCGCTATTGCTCGTTCATTCGCCCAGGCGAACGGTAAAGTCCTCGTCTTCCCACACTCCAGCATCTCGCCAGTAGAAGGTGAAAACTACCGTGCCGCCGGCCGCCAGTTCCTGCACGGGCAAGTCCGCAAAATGCGTGCCGAGACCGGAGGCCGTCGTATTTGTATCTGTGCTCGTCGCCCAGCCGTCGGCGCTCCAGTGCACGATGGCATTATCCGCCAGTTCAAGCCGCAGAACCTTGCCGGTGGGCATGGCTGATATCGTGTTGTTGAAGCACCAGATTCGAAGATGCGACGGTGTCTTGTTGCGGATG
>Ga0308165_1000843_pt1 | contig 47959 bp, 47 predicted proteins | sample PhyWR2_FD_201032 | JGI IMG/M metagenome (GOLD analysis project Ga0308165, IMG submission 201032) | Phyllosphere microbial communities from UC Gill Tract Community Farm, Albany, California, United States - DLSLW.R2 | ecosystem: Host-associated > Plants > Phyllosphere > Unclassified | place: USA... | reverse complement strand
CGGCGACCAGTAAAAAGTCTTTCGGGAAGTAATCGATCAACGTGTACGGTGTCGAGCCCGGCGGCATTAAGTTCAAGTGACGGGAATAGTTTTCGATCCCCGAGCAGTAACCCATCTCGCGCATCATTTCAAGATCGTAATTCGTCCGCTGTTCGAGTCGCTGGGCTTCAAGCAGCATACCGTCTTCCCGCATCTTCACGAGTTGCGTCTCGAGTTCTTTCTCGATGTTCGCAATCGCTTTTTGCAACCGGGTATCCCCGGTCACGAAGTGGGACGCCGGGAAAATCGAGATGTGCTCCCGGTCGGCGATGATTTCACCGGTCAATGGGTCCATATCACGGATCCGTTCAATCTCATCTCCGAAAAATTCAACCCGGACACACTGTTCGTCACGCGATGCCGGGAAGATTTCGACGACGTCTCCGCGGACGCGGAACCGTCCGCGCTGGAAATCGATATCATTTCGTTCATATTGAATATCGATCAGACGACGTAACATCTCGTTTCGTCCCATCTCGTTTCCGACACGTAACGACAGCACGTGGTTGTTGTACTCTTCCGGATTACCGAGACCATAGATACACGAAACCGAGGCGACAATCAGGACGTCTTCCCGTTCGAACAAGGACGACGTCGCCGAGTGACGTAACTTATCGATCTCATCGTTAATCGACGAGTCTTTTTCGATGAACGTATCTGTCGACGGCACGTACGCTTCCGGTTGGTAATAATCATAAAAGCTGACGAAATATTCGACCGCGTTATTTGGGAAGAACTCTTTGAACTCCGAATACAGCTGACCGGCAAGTGTCTTATTGTGGGCGAGGACAAGTGTCGGCTTCTTAATCTCTTTGATGACGTTCGAGACGGTGAAGGTTTTCCCTGTTCCCGTCGCTCCGAGCAACGTCTGATGACGCTCGCCGTTCTTGACGCCTGCAATCAATTTTTCAATCGCGACCGGTTGATCGCCACCCGGTTCAAATGGTGATACTAACTCAAAATCCATCGTATTCTTCCCCCTCATCCAGTTCACAAAATCTATTTTTATTGTACCACTTTACGAACAAACATTCGATTTTGAAGTGCTCCATTTAAAAGTTACCCGTTTTTCACAAAAAGAAAAAGTCCAGCCCGCAGGCTGAACTGTTTTTTACGCTGATTTTTAAGTTTGAGTCACTGGAGGGTCCGGATTTTTGTCCGTTTGTTGCCGGGTTCGCTGACGAACAAAATCCCGAGATCGTGATGATCCTGTTCATAAAAAGCCCGCTGTGCAAACCGGACGTCTCCGTTATGGTTCATGACTTCGAGACGAAGATATGGTTTATGTTTTTGAATCGCTTCGTAAAACGATTTCTCCGACTCGACGAACTCTCCGTTGACTTTATAAATCGCTTCGCCCGGGACGAGTCCCATCTCTGAAGCCGGCTTCTCCGGTAACGTGCCGAGAATAACGACTCCGCGTTTTCCGTTGAGGAACAGCGGCGTCTGCGAGCGGTTGAGTCGTTTAATCCGCTGATGCAAAATCAGGTGCACGATCAGCAGGACAGGTAATCCGTATAACCAGACAGCCTGTCCGGTCAGGAAGGCGCCTGCTGTAAGCACGACGGACAAGACGAAGGTCAGCAGTCGTCCCTGAATCAGCGGACGGATTAACTGGTCCGGCAACTGTCCGGTAAAGAGGAAACTGAATCCAATCGGCAAGAACAGGACAATCGGAACAAACTCCGGAAACGACCATTGCGGAATGAGCGTTTCCAGGCTGCTGCCCGGTACAAAGACGACGAGCGGAATCAGCCACAGTTTATTTGACGAAAGCCCGCCGATGTACCGTCCCCGCTTCGATAAGACCAAGGAAGGTGACAAATTCTTTTTCCCCCGCCAGATCAACAGCACCAGTTCAGCTCCTAAGGACAAGGCCGCAAGTAACAGCCAGTCGCTGACCGTGACATCACGGAGACTGTCAATCCGGTCGCCCGTCATGAACCAGGTGACGCCGGCCAGAAGGACGAGCGGTCCGAGCGGTAAATTGAAGCGGATGATACCGGTCAACAAAATCAGGAACGTCAACACCATAAAGGCAATCAGAAACTCTGTTGAGACCGTCAACGTCAGACTCACACTGATGACGGATAAGACAAGACCAACCACGAAGCCCGGAACAAGCGTTTCGAAGAGATCGGTCCGTTTACTACGCGTGCGTGACCGGAACAGATTCCGTTCGCGTTTGACACGTCGCATACTGAGTAAAAAACTGACTAGAACTGCTAACCACAAGATTGGACTAGCGAAGAGACTAATCACTGTCCAACCGATTCCATCGAGTAATTCCACGCCCATTCAGACCTCTTTCTGTAAGTTATTGTGCAGCGACTTCCAACGCCTTGATGCGCTGGACATCATTTTTTTCGTCTTCCAGTTTCTTCAGAAGACGCGTTTCCATCTCGGAAGCCGTCACCTGATCGATTTTGCCGGTCACCTCGAGCTTCGCGTCTTTCTGGAGACGCTCGACCGCCTGCTTCATCGTATCGCCGAAGTAACCATCCTGTCCTTTCGGATCAAAACCGATCGCTTCAAGAACCAGGTGCGCGTTTTCGACGGGTTTACCGTAATCACCGCTCGCAAGCGTCTTATTGTCTGTCAGAATCTTCGTCACGTTAAAGTAATCCGGCTGTTTGATTTCGACCGTCGGCTTGACGCCTTTTTTATGAATCCAGTTGCCGTCCGGCGTCAGCCATTTATTCGTCGTCAGCTTCAAGTCACTGCCGTCTTTTAAATCATAAGCACTTTGGACGATTCCTTTTCCGAACGATTTCGTTCCGACCACTTCAGCACCGGCGCCTTCTTTTAATCCGGCGGCCAGAATTTCCGAAGCCGAGGCCGATCCGCTGTCTTCGAGGACAACGAGCTTATAAGGTTTCTTCTCGTCTGCTTTCCCGAATTCCTGCGTCCGCTCCCCTTTGTTGTCTTCCACCTGGAAAATCGGTGTGTCTTTCGGAATGAACGGCGCAATCATTTGTGAAACAGCTGTCAGCAAGCCGCCCGGATTTCCACGGACATCGATGACAAGACCATCAATGTTTTTCGCTTCGAGGTCTGCGAGTTGTTTCTCGAACTCTTTTGCCGTCGGGTCCGAGAATTGTGTCACTTGCAGAACGCCAATCGTTTTCCCGTTGATTTTTTCTGTTTTCGAATAGACCGTCTCGATCGGGATCGTATCGCGGACGATTGTAATCTTCATCGGATCCTGTCCGCTGCGTTGAATCGTCAAGACGACTTTTGTGCCTTTTTCACCACGGATTTTTTTTACCGCCTGATCCGTTTTTTGTCCCTTTGTCGATTTACCGTCGATTTCTAAGATGACATCCCCTGGTTTGATGCCGGCTTTTTCAGCAGGCGACCCCTTGATTGGCGAGACAATGACAATCGATTCGCTTTTTTGTTCAAGCGTCGCGCCGATCCCTTCAAACGAAGACGATAAGTTCGTATTGAACGATGCCGTTTCCGATTCATCCATGTAGACCGAGTACGGATCGTCGAGGACTTCCGTCATACCGGTTAATGCCCCTTCCAGCAATTCCTGATCCGTTACATCCTCCAAATAATTTTGTGAAATCATCTGCCGGACCTGATCAATCTTTTTCCAATCCCCCGTTGCATTGGATGAAGAACTTGTTGCCACTGAATCCGTTCCACCTGTCGCTAACATCCCGACAGCACCTGCTCCGAGACCCAGGCCAAACGTGCTGACCGCTATGACGGCCGTTGTCGATTTTTTCACGCGTAATTCCTCGTTTCTGGTCTAAACCTGCTATTTTTTTCAGTATAGCAAAAAAAGATAGGTTACCCTATCTTTTCGTCAGTCGCGTATTGAAGTTATAAGATGTAAGGCGCCGGATCGACCGCATTTGGTTGTCCGACGGCCCATTCACCGCGATGAATTTCAAAATGAAGATGTGGTCCCGTCGACCAGCCCGTCGAACCAAGTTTACCGACGATGTCGCCCGGCATGACCGTTTGCCCGGCTTTGACAGAAACCGAATCGAGATGGCCGTAAACGGTCGTCCAGACTTTGCCGTCAATCAGGTGCGTAATCATGACGACATTTCCGTAACCGGTCGCACTGCCGGCCCGGAGGACAATCCCGCCGGCCGCCGCTTTGATCGGCGTCCCTTTCGCATTAACGAGATCGAGTCCTGTATGCCGTTCCGACTTCCCGGTCAATGGATTGGTACGGGGACCGAATGGTGACGAGACGTAGCCGGTCACAGGCAACAGGAAAGGTTTGACCGACGTGCTTGGACTAGATGTCGCCGGTTGGGACGGGGCTTCCGTCACCGGTTCTGAAGCAGCCGGCGGACGGGACGTCGTGTCGTTCCGTTCTTTCTGCGCTTGTGCTTCCTGCTCCGCCTGACGCTGTGCTTCTGCCTCCGCTTCCCGGGCAGCAGCTTCTGCAGCTCTCTGTGCTGCCTCCGCCCGTTCTTTCGCTTCCTGCTGGGCCTGGAGTTCGACTGCCCGCAACTCTTCCAATTGACGGCTGATCAGACGTTGTTGATCTTCAAGGATCGCCGCTTCTTCCGCTTTCGTAAACTGTTCTTGTTGCAACTGTTTGACCTGGCTGTTCAACCGGACGACCAACGTCCGCTTGATTTCCGATTCCGCGATGATCCGGGTCTGCAGAATCAGCAGTTTCCGTTGCTCTTTCTTTAATTGTCCGAGAACCAGTTCCTGTTCGGACCGTTGTTCCGTCAATTGTTTGACGTTTGCCTGATAGGTCTGCAGGACACCGTCATCCTGCTTGATGATTTCACTGACAGTGCTGAAACGCGAAATCAGATCTCCAAAATCCTTTGCATCGAGCAAGACTTCGATGTATTTGACATCGCCGTCCCGTTGAACGGACCGCAGACGGTCTCCGATCAACTTTTCCTGTGTCCGGAGTTTCGACTCGGTTTGACTGACGGCACGGGTGACGGTCGCCAGTTCTTCTTTGGCAACAGAAACAGCCGCCTGTTGATCCGCAATCTTACTCGCTAAATCTTCCAGACGGCTGTTGACTTCATCAAGACGCGCTTTTGCTTCCTTGCGCTCCTGTTTCGTCAAGACTAACTTCTCCGATGTCTGATTCTGCGATTGTTCCGTCTCTTGCAGACGGGACTCGACCTCCTGTTGTTCCTTCAACAAATCTTCCTTGGACGTTGCCTGAACGGATACACTTGAACCAATTAATGCCAAGCTTAGGACGGTGGAACAGAATCGGACCTTCATGAGAAGCATCTCTCCTCTATCTTTTATTTGATTTTTAGAATTTAAATCTTCAAGAAGCGGCCAAGTGACGTCGTTGATCCCCATACACCGATGAAAGCACCGAGTGCAAGCAGAATGACAGACACTTGAATCGACAGTTCACCGGGTGGAATCAAGGTGAATATCGACGCATTCAAGGATACGAGTTGCGGTTGCAACGCATTGTACGTCACTTCATAACCGAAGTAGACGACGGCAATCGGGATCAACGCCCCGAGGACACCCATCAACAATCCTTCAATGAAGAACGGAGCACGGATGAAGCCGTTTTTTGCACCGACGAGGCGCATGATTTCAATTTCACGGCGACGTGAGAAAATCGTAACCTTGATCGTATTCGAAATGAGGAACATCGCCATGAATGTCAAACCGACAATCAGGATGATACCACCGATCCGAACCCCTTCAAGGAAGTTGAACATCTTCTCAACATAATCTTCGCCATATTCGACACTATCTATATTTTCCATTTTTTTGACGGTATTTGCAATAGTTTCTGTCTCATTTGGTGAAGTTGCCTTGACGATATACCGGTCGTGGAGCGGATTATCCTTCTCAACCGACTGGTACGCTTGCGATCCTTCGCCAAGCTGTTCCTTGAAGCGGTCCAGTTCTTCTTCTTTTGAACTGTAACGAACAGATTCAACACCCGGCATCTGTTCTAGTTTTTTTCCAACTGCATCGATTTTTGCCTGATCGGACTCTCGTTCGACGAACACTTGAATTTCGACGTCTTTTTCGACGTTATCGGAAATCTTGTTGACGTTGAACATGACCATCGCAAAAATACCTACGAGTAATAAGGTCACTGTAACGGCACTGACGGAAGCGAATGTCATCCAGCCGTTTCGGACGAGACCTTTTGCCCCTTCCCGTAAATGACGGAATCCATTAAACTTCATAGCCGTACATTCCTTTCTCTTCGTCTCGGACGATTTTTCCACCGTCAATTGCGAGGACGCGATGACGCATCTTATTGACGATATCTCGGTTGTGTGTCGCCATTACGACCGTTGTCCCACGGCGATAAATCTCTTCAAATACTTCCATGATCTCCCATGCTGTATCCGGGTCAAGGTTTCCTGTCGGCTCATCGGCGATGACAAGTGACGGACGATTGACAATGGCTCTCGCAATCGAGATCCGTTGCTGTTCTCCACCGGATAATTCATCAGGATAGTTCCGTTCCTTGTGCTTCAACTTCACGAGATCGAGTACTTCAAGCACTTTCTTACGGATTTGCGAGCGGTCTTCCCCGACAACTTCAAGGGCGAACGCGACGTTTTCATAAACCGTCAAGGACGGGAGTAGTTTAAAGTCTTGGAAGATGACGCCGATTTGGCGACGAAGTTCGGGGATTTGGCGGTTTTTCAACTTACCTACTTCAATTCCTTTAAATAAAAACGAACCGCTTGTCGGTCGTTCTTCGCGATACATCATTTTCATGAATGTCGATTTCCCGGCTCCGGATGGACCAACGATATAGACGAATTCGCCTTGGTTGATCGTCAAATTGACTTCACGAAGTGCCGTGACACCGTTCGGATAAATTTTGCTGACTTGTTGCATCTTGATCACTTGCTTCACATCCTTACTTGATTACTGATGGTGATCAGATAGGTCTTAACGCCTACCGAACCCCATTATAACAGGCAATAATTTTTAAGCACATTACAATCAAATGTCATTTCCGGCGGATTTATATAAAAAAAGGGAGCCGGACAACAAACATTTGTCATGTTCGTCATCTCTAGCCCCATACTATCACATATTTATTTTTTGTCAGCTAACCAGTCTGCCACCGCGACGATTTCTTTATCGTCTTTTAAGACGCCGGCCGGCATTTGACCTTTACCGTTTTTGATGATTTTTTGAATTTCTTCTGAAGAATATTTTGAACCGACTTTCGTTAAGTTCGGACCAACGTTCCCTTCAAGATTGTTCCCGTGACACGAAGCACAGTTGTTGGCGAAGATTTTTTCAGCGTCGACGGCTGTATTTGTTTTTGACGAATCATCGCTCATCGTCGATTCGTCTTTTGATGTATCAGACGAACTTGAATCGTCACTGCCACATGCACCGAGTACGAGTGTCGCGCCGAGTCCAGCTGCGAGTAAAAGATTTTTCAGTTTCATCCGTATATCCCCCTTATTAAGTACCAAATAACGTTGTTTGTTATTAGAGTATAACCGTTATCGGGACTTTTTAAGCGTGATTTCACAAAAACTTCACGATTTCCAAACGTTTACGGCACATTCCGATAACGTTTGTCGTCCGAGAAACCGAGCCCAAGCACTTCATGAGCCTCACTGACGACCAAAAAGGCTGTCGGATCGATGTGCTTGACGATTTCCTTTAACGTCGTGATTTCCCCCTGGCGGACGACGACCATCAGCATCGGTTTACGCGTCCGGGTAAATGCACCGGCGGCTTCAATTTCCGTCGCTCCCCGGTCGAGCGTCTGGAAAATCTCTTTAACGAGCGCTTCCCGTTGATCGGAGATGATATAGGCCAGCTTATCGTTCGTGATACCGAGTTGCACGACATCAATCATCTTGATCGTAATAAACAAGGCGACGAGGGCATACAACCCGATTTCGAGCGAAAAAATGATTGCGGCACTGATAACGATCGTCCCGTCGAGCAACGCGATACAAAAATGGAGCGGAATTTTTGTGAAGCGATGCAGAATCTGGGCAATCAGATCCATTCCGCCGGTCGAGGCACGGGCTTTAAAGATCAGACCGAGACCAATCCCGACACCGGCTCCGCCGAAAATCGCAGCAAGCATCGGATTCATCGTCGCTGCCGGCACCTCGAACCGTTCATAAACCAAGATGACGACCGGTAAAAAGATGGAGCCGACAAGCGATTTGACGCCGAAGCCCATTCCGAGAATCATCCAGCCGATGGCCAGCAAAACGATATTCGCAATCAGCTGAAACAGGCCCGGTGAAATTCCGAACAAATCGTTCAAAACGATCGACAGACCGCTGACGCCTCCGGAGGCCAACTGGTTCGGTGCCAAAAATAAACTGAAGGCACTGGCGACAAAGACTGAGCCGAGTAATAAATAAACATAGTCGCGGACGACTTCCTGACGTGTTGATGTCATAACGTTACATTTCCCCTTATATAAGTTCTACAATCCGTTTTTCATTTTAGCGGAAAAACAGAGGAGCGACTAGAAGGGCTGAGCAACTCGCAGTGGTTCTCTTATACCGCACTAAAGGGTTTTGAATACCGGACTGTCCCGGTGATCCCTTTTAACGCCTGCCGTTCAAGCGGCATGACAAGAAAAACATCTGTCGGCACCGGGAATGGTGCTTCGATCCCGTAATCGACCGCCCGTTCAAATCCGAACTGCGGATAATAACTGTCATGACCAAGGACGACGATATGCGATTCACCGGCTTCCCGCGCATCTTCAATCACTTGGCGGATCAGCTCCGAACCGATGCCTTTACGTTGCCAGTGCGGTTTGACACCGACCGGGGCTAACGCGAGTGACGGAATGTCCTCGATGTAAATCCGGCTAAGTAAGACGTGACCGACGATCTCTCCCTGATCGGTGACGGCGACACGGCTGTAGTGCGGCAGCGATTCCTCCTCTTCCCGCAACGCTTCGACGAGATCGGCTTCCGTCCGTTGGCCAAACGCGGCTTGATGAACAAGCCGGATTCCGGCCGCATCCTTGAATATTTCTGTACGAATCTGCATCTGTTTCGCTCCTTCAGTTGAATTGGTAGAAAAAAACCGCCGACACGAAGGCCGACGGGATATCCACTTACATATTCATTAAGCGCAGGTACGCATCGATGAAGCCCATGATGTCGCCATCCATCGCGCCTTGCGTATTCCCGACTTCGTAGTTCGTCCGGTGATCTTTGACCATGCTGTATGGGTGGAAGACATATGAACGAATTTGACTACCCCAGGCGATGTCTGATTTTTCGCCACGGATTTCGTCGAGTTTCTTTTGTTTTTCTTCAATTTCACGTTGGTAGAGTTTCGCTTTCAACATCTTCATTGCCGCTTCACGGTTCTTGATTTGCGACCGTTCCTGCTGACATGACACGACGACGCCTGTCGGGATATGGGTAATCCGAACGGCAGAGTCCGTCGTATTGATGTGCTGTCCACCGGCACCGGATGCCCGGTACGTATCGACACGTAAATCTTCTGTCCGGATCTCGATATCGATATCATCGTTGAATTCCGGCATGACGTCACACGACACGAACGACGTATGGCGACGGCCTGACGAGTCGAACGGAGAAATCCGAACGAGACGGTGAATCCCTTTTTCCGCTTTCAAATACCCATAGGCGTTGTGCCCCTGGATTCGGAGCGTAACCGATTTAACACCGGCTTCGTCACCCGGCTGATAGTCCATCGTTTCGACTTTCCAGCCCTGCTTGTCGCAGAAACGTTGGTACATCCGAAGCAACATCGACGCCCAGTCCTGCGACTCGGTTCCGCCGGCGCCCGGGTGCAATTCGAGAATCGCGTTGTTGGCATCGTATTCGCCGTTTAACAGGATTTGCAGTTCGAACTCGTCAAATTTCTTTTTGATGTCGCCGAGTTCCGACTCCAGTTCTTCCTGGAGTTCAACATCCGGCTCTTCTTTAATCAATTCGTACGTCAAGACGATGTTTTCGTGACCGTCCGCGAGGTGCTGGTATTTATCGACCATCGCTTTCAGACCGTTTGATTCGTCGATGACTTTTTGGGCCGACTCCTGATTGTTCCAGAAGTCCGGGTATGTCATCTCGTTTTCAAGCTCCTCGATGCGTGAGATTTTGTTCTCGAGATCGAGTGATGCCTTGTATTCATCGAGTTTCTTTTCCATCCACTCGGCGGTATTGCGTATTTCTGCTAATTCCATTGTGTTCCACCTTCTCTTTCCGTCAAAAGAGGCAGGAATCTCCCGCCTCTTTCAGCCGCTTCGTCACTTATGCCTGACGGCCGTGACAGTTCTTATATTTTTTACCGGATCCGCACCAACATGGGTCGTTACGTCCGATTTGTTCATTTGGATTTTTCCGGACCGGTGCTTTTTTGACGACCTTGTCCTCTTTTCCGGAAACGGCAACTTCGTCTTTGACGACTTTTTCGCGTTTCAGGTTCGGATCGAGATCTGCCCGGAGAACGAACTGTGTCACTTCTTCCGCAATCGCTGCGTTCATCGTATCAAACATCATCGAACCTTCCGATTGATACTCACGAAGTGGATCGTTCTGACCGTAAGCACGTAAGTGGATCCCTTCACGGAGTTGATCCATCTGATCGATATGGTTCATCCAGTGTTGGTCGACGGCACGGAGAACGATGACCTTCTCGAACTCGTCAAACGCTTCTGCCGGCACTTCCGAGCGTTTGTGCTCGTAATGGGCGAAAGTCCGTTCTTTCAGGAGTTCGATGATTTCTTCGCGTTCCTTGCCGAACAGATCCTGCTCGGATACTTTTTCTTCGAGTGCCAGTGTCTGGTTGGCCCACTCTGCTAACGCAGCGATGCTCCACTCTTCCGGAACGAACTCGATTGGCGTGTACTGATGGACACCCGCTTCAATCGTCTGTTCGACCATCGGACGGACGATGTCAGAGACCGACTGGGCATCAAGAATCGCCGCCCGGTCCGCATACATGACTTTCCGTTGATCCGCCATGACGTTATCATATCCGAGAACCTGTTTCCGGGCATCAAAGTTATTTCCTTCGACGCGTTTTTGAGCCGATTCAACAGCCCGTGAAACCATCCGGCTTTCGATTGGTTGCGAATCATCCATTCCGAGACGATCCATCATCGATTGCAGGGAATCCGATCCGAAACGACGCATCAATTCATCTTCGAGTGACAGATAGAACTGGGATGCCCCCGGATCTCCCTGACGTCCGGCACGACCACGGAGCTGGTTATCGATCCGGCGGGATTCGTGACGTTCCGTCCCGAGGATGTAAAGACCGCCTTTTTCGATGACGCCTTGTCCGAGCTTGATGTCGGTACCACGACCGGCCATGTTCGTTGCGATCGTGACCGCGTTCGGTTGTCCTGCATTCTCGATGATTTCCGCTTCCCGCGCATGGTTTTTCGCGTTCAAAACTTCATGGCGGATGCCACGTTTCTTGAGGATGCTGCTGAGCAACTCTGACGTCTCGACGGCAACTGTACCGACGAGGACCGGTTGTCCTTCACGGTGAGCACGTTCGATTTCGTCCGCGACTGCAGCAAACTTCCCGTTCATCGTCTTGAAGATCAAGTCAGCGCGATCATCCCGGACGATCGGTTTGTTCGTCGGAACTGGTACAACATGCATGTTGTAAATGTTACGGAATTCTTCTTCCTCGGTTTTAGCTGTCCCGGTCATACCGGCAAGCTTCGTGTACATCCGGAAGAAGTTTTGGTACGTGATCGTCGCAAGTGTCATCGATTCGCGTTGAATCTCGACGCCTTCCTTCGCTTCAATCGCTTGGTGCAGCCCTTCCGAATAACGGCGGCCTTCCATGACACGACCCGTGAACTGGTCAATGATCATGACTTCGTCTTCACGAATCATGTAATCGACGTCCCGGTGCATGACGGAGTTGGCACGAAGCGCCAGGCTCAAGTGATGGTTCAAGGCGATGTGATCGAGCGCAAACAGGTTATCGATGCCGAAGTATTTTTCAGCACGGTCAATTCCCTGTTCCGTCAGCAATACACTTTTCGTCTTGATGTCGACCGTATAGTCTTCATCCGCTTTCATCATTTTCGCGAACATATCCGCCTGCGAATAAAGCGCTGTTGATTTTTCGGCAGAACCGGAGATGATCAACGGTGTCCGTGCTTCATCGACGAGAATCGAGTCAACTTCATCGACGACGGCAAAGTAAAGCGGACGCTGTACACGGTCTTCTTTGTAGAGGACCATGTTGTCACGCAGGTAATCAAAGCCGAACTCATTGTTTGTTCCGTATGTGATGTCACAGCTGTACGCCGCTTGTTTTTCCTGGCGCGACATGCTCGACAAGTTCAGACCAACCGATAAGCCGAGTGCTGCGTAAAGGGGTTCCATGATGTCCCGGTCACGTTTCGCCAAGTATTCGTTGACGGTGATGACGTGAACGCCGTTGCCGGCGAGGGCATTCAAATAGACGGGAAGTGTCGCGACAAGCGTTTTCCCTTCCCCGGTTTTCATTTCGGCGATATCGCCGTTGTGCAGAACGTATCCGCCAATCAGCTGGACACGGTAATGACGCATCCCGAGGACACGTGTTGAAACTTCGCGACAGACCGCAAAAGCTTCCGGTAAAATATCATCGAGGTCTTCCCCGTTCTCAAGACGAGTCCGGAATTCGACCGCTTTTCCTTCTAATTCCTGATCCGATAAGGCAGCGACTTGTGCCTCAAATGATTCCACGGCATCCGCCGCTTTTTCTGCTTTTTTCAGAACACGTTTCGTCGGTGCGAATAACTCTTTTAGAAAATTAGCCATGCCTTACAGTCCCCTTACTTCGAACGATTCTTTAAACGAACAGAATTCCGAGATTTTTCCTTTATTCAGTGTACCGAATACGCGGTCAAATTTCAACAAGCGGAGCGACTGCGTCTTATGAAATACAACTTTAGTCTGAGACATGTTCTATTCACAAATAGTTTTTTATCATACCAAAAGAGGACTTACTCCGGAGAGTAAGTCCTCTGTAGATTCATTATTCTGGTTCAATCAAGCCGTAACGGCCATCTTTCCGACGGTAGACGACGTTCGTGTTACCCGTTTCAGCGTCTGAGAAGACGAAGAACGTGTGACCGAGCATGTCCATTTGAAGAATTGCTTCTTCCGTGTCCATCGGTTTGAGTGTGAAACGTTTTGTCCGAACAAGTTCGAGTTCCGCTTCATCCTCTTCGTAGACAGGTGCTTCTGCCTCCGGTCCTTCGAGCGTTTTGAAGTACTCTCCAATACCGCCGTCTTTGGCACGGCCTCTCCGGTTGATTTTCGTTTTATGTTTCCGGATTTGACGTTCGAGCTTATCGACGACAAGGTCGATTGCTGCGTACATGTCGCCATTGACATCCTCTGCCCGTAGCAAGAGGTTTGGCATTGGAATCGTCACTTCGACTTTTTGTTTCTCATTGTTGACTTTGAGATTGACATAAGCCGTTTGCGCTTCCGTAGGAGTTGTAAAATAACGAGTTAACTTTTCAAGCTTTTTCTCGACGTAGTCCTTGAGAGCATCTGTGACGTCCAAGTTTTCACCGCGAATGTTGTAGATCATGTAAACTCCTCCTTAAGTAACCGGTTGAACCTATGAATTCGTCATCGCTTCAGTCGTTTCCTTCTGAAGATTCAAAATTCTTTTGGTTCGTAATTATTATACCACGATAAGCCTTACAAGGAAATGAAAACGGTGACATTCTGTTGAACATCTCCTGCTAAACCTAGCGCACTATAATAGTTGTTGCTTGTTGATATTAGCGTATATACCCTTAACAAATTGAGATGAAACAAAAAAACCGCTTTTAGGAAATTCCTAAAAACGGTGGTGGCTGCTAACGGAATTACAGTTTCGAGACGTTTGCCGCTTGCGGTCCACGATCGCCGTCGACGATTTCGAATTCTACTTCTTCGCCTTCTTCAAGTGATTTGTAGCCATCTGCTTGAATTGCCGAGAAGTGGACGAAGACGTCTTTTGCATCCGATGTCTCGATGAAGCCGTAACCTTTTTCAGCATTAAACCATTTTACTTTACCTTGTTCCATTCGAATTCACGTTCCCTTCGCAAACTGGATTGCGAGAGCAAGCTCTCTACCGAGTATACTATCAAAAGAAGCAATTATTGACAATTAAAAATTCTGATTAATTTGAATTAAATATTCAATTGAATTAAATTTCCTTATGTATTGCTCTATTTTTCAAAAAATTACATTGTCATTACAGGTGTAGTATTGTATTATATCGTTAGTAATTACCTATTTTATCCATTGTCCTATCTAAGGAGGATGTAGTCGAATGCGACCATTCCATAATGACGAAAAGTATCGAATCACGAAACGGACCGTTGCGATTTTACCGTGCTATGACATGATGAAACAATCCATCATCGTCCTAGAAGACGGATCAACGATCATGACACCGCTTCGTCCGTATCAACTCCTGCAGCTCTCTTGCAGACAGTACAACAGTTCCATCGAGGAACGGATCGTCACCGCCAAACGTGTCGCTTCCGTGAAAGGAAAAGTCCCTGTCGTCATCGAACCGACACTCGGTCTCGTCTTTTTCCCTACCAAATCACCAAAACGTGATGATTGCGAGTGGTACGCCTGGAGCCACATGTCCGAAGTCATCGAGGAAGACGGACAGACTAAACTCAAAACTCGTAACGGCATGATCCTTCCCGTAAACGCCTCTCCTTACATCGTCCGCAACCAAATGAAAGCAACCGGCGAGCTGATGGCTCGTTACCAGCAATTGAACGCGATGACATTAGAGGACCGCTTTAATGCAATTAAATCGTAAAAAAAATGGGTTGGGCGATGATTTCGCTCAATCCTTTTTTGTTTGTGCCGATATATAATAAGATGAAGAATTTTTCAAGAAAGGAGGTTCATCGATGAATATCCAGATGAATCCAACGAGTCCGACCCGTTCCGCCCCCACGACCACCTTATCGGAGACCAAAACTTACAGCGGGACCGTCCTTGAAAAGACGGGTCCGAATACGGCCCTCGTCCAAGTCGGCCGCGAGAAGGTCGAGATGACCTTCACCGGTGATGTTCCGGAAGGCACGTTTCAATTCCAGGTCAAAGGACAAACGACAGAAGGTTATCTGATCGAGCAGGTGACGGAACAGACCGAGCCTGATGTCCCGGTGACCGGACCGGCTAAACCGGATTCGTCTGGTGTCGATGCCACCTTACTCGACAATCTCCCACCGGAATTAAAACAGGCCGTCGCCCGGCTGCTTGCGACCGGTCAACTGCCGCAGACACCGGAAACGGTCGCCCGACTCGTCGCCGCCCTGCAAGGGACTTACAAGGACCTGGTCCTCCAGCTCGTCACACGTCCGTCCGACAGTGCGCTGCCGGCTGACGCCGACGTCCTGATCGCCCAGTTGCTCGGCTCAACCGATTCGCTGGTGGAAGTCTTACCGGAACGGCAAGCGGTGATCGAGAAACCGACGCTCAGCAACGTCATCGCACTCGACGTCGCCCGCGCGACACTTCCGACACACCATGACATTGATCAGGCGACACCGGTCGCCCTCCGGCAAATCGCAATGCATGTTCCGGCAGACGTCCGACCGGACATCCTCGCCCGGATCGACCGCGGTGACCTGCCGGCGGTGCGGGAACAACTCCGGTCTTATTTCCCGAGTGAACGACCGGTACTTGCGGAACGTCCGGCACCCAGTAAACTCGAACAATTGACGGCTGTGATTGCTCAGGCACAAGCAGTGCCGACGGAAAAAACCATTCCGGCTCCATCCGTCGCTCCCGTCCGGTCAAATTTGACGGTCATTGCTGACGTGACACCACGGCTGGCCGAAGTGACGAATGATTTCCGCAGCCAACAGCGGACGATCGTCTCGCAACTGCGGCAAATCGAACCACTCGTCGAAGAACGGCCGCTCCAGATGGCGCAAGTGATTGAAAGTACGGCGAACCGGTTGCGGCAAACGTTCCAGCAGACCGATGCGATGTTACATACGAGTATGCGTGACGAAAAACAACTGATCCAACTATTGTCGAAACTCGAACGCGGAACGGAACTCGCGTTGCTCGGACGCGGAATGGACGCGAAAGCCGTCGTCCAGGAAGTCCGGCTGGCGCTGGAAGCATTCCGCTATGCACCGGCAAATGTCCGGACCGCCTACTTACCGGAACTGAATCCGGGCTTGCGCCCAGCTGTTGCCAACCCGCAACAACCACTGGTTCCACAAGCGAACCAGTCTGTTTCATCAAACCAATCAGCTCCAGCGCAACGACCGATTCCGTACGAACCGGGTCAAAACAGTCCGCGGGTCTTACAGGAGACGGTTCAAAAAACGCTTCAGTTACAGACGGCGGAGTTGAAGCTTGCGACACCGGCTGCGAATCCGGAAGCCGCCAAACTGCAGACCTTCCTGAATACGCAGCAGCAGGTCAATAAACCGGACAACAATCAGCAGTTGCAACAGCTGTTGCTCGCCCTGCCCGTTCAGCTTGTCGAAGGGACAGCCGGACTGCACGTCCACTTACAAAATAAACGACCGGATGAAGTCATCGACTGGGAAAACAACACGTTGTATGTCCAGCTCGAGACACCACGCCTCGGCGACATCGGCGTCCGCGTCGAAACGGTCAACCGGAAGATGCAGATTACGATTGAAAACGATTTCCCGCTCCTCGAGCGTCTGGCGACACCGTTCCTCGAACGGACGACGGAAGCTCTGCAGGCGACCGGTTATCAGGATGTCCGCATCCGGTTCGATGCCTTTACGAAAGACCAAGCAACACCGGAAACCGTCAAACCAGACGAGACACCAACCGGTTACGACTACCGGATTTAAGGAGGCCCTATGTACCAGAAAATTGATTTAAAACACCGAAAATCAGCGGCCGTCCTCCGGTACGATGAAGCGTCGGGTAATGCCCCGATCGTCGTCGCCCGGGCAACGGGTGTTGCAGCGGACCGGATTTTACAGGAAGCCCGTGCCAGCGGCGTCGCAATCGAACAGGATACATCGTTGCTTGGTCATCTGCTTGACCTGGATCTCGGAACGGCAATCCCCCCGCAACTGTATGATGTGATGGCAGAACTTTTACTGTTGATCGAAGAACTCGATCACGCGAAAGGACGGAACACATGACCGAACAGGAACTGTATCAAATGACTCCCCAACAATTGACGGAGACGATGTTAAAAGGTCTCGTCTTTCAATATGACCAGGCAATCATCAGTCGCGACGAGCGCCGGTTCGATCGCGTCAACGACCGTCTACAAAAAGCGTACCAGCTGCTTGAAAAACTGCAGGCCGGTCTGAACGACGAAGGCGGCATCATCACGGCCCAGCTCGATCAACTGTACTATTACTTAGCCGAACAGACGTTACAGGCTTATCTTACGCCAACACGCCTCGAAGAACTGTTGCAACTGACGGAAGAACTGCTGATTACGTGGCAGGCAGCCAGTCTGAAGAAAGACCGTCCCCTTGTTCGGGCGGCACACCATGAGCGTTACGAAGGGATGGACTATTAATGCGGATTTCAAACAATGTACAGGCTTTAAAAGCCTACCGAAATTTAAGCGCCAATCAGATGAACGTCAAGACGACGATGGACAAACTGTCGAGCGGTCAAAAGATCAACCGCGGTGCCGACGACGCAGCCGGTCTCGCCATCTCGGAAAAGATGCGTAACCGTCTCAAAGCACTCGATAAAGCGGAACAAAACGTTCTTGACGGGATTTCAATGGTCCAGACGGTCGAAGGCGGCCTCGGTGAAACGCATAACCTATTGCAACGGATGCGGGAACTGGCGGTGCAAGCTGGAAACGGTACACTTGCAACAGAAGACCGGACGGCGATTCAGGAAGAAATCAACCAGTTGACGAATGAAGTCTCACGCATCGCTGAAACGACGCAGTTCAACGGCAAAAAATTACTGACCGGTGCCTACGATAAAGACAATGCCGTCTTCATTCAGACGAATGCCGGCGCAAGTGAAGGGATTTCGTTGACGATCGATGATATGCGGGCGCGCAACATCGGCATCGCCTCGACGACACAACCGAACGAAAACGTCCGCGCCCTCGATTTCCCAAGTGACGACGGTCAGCCGGAATATGCTCTCAGTGTCATGACGAGTGAGGATGCCGAACAGGCAATCAGTCACTATACGAAAGCAATCGATGCGATTTCCCAGCAACGGGCACAGCTCGGAGCCGTTCAAAATCGTTTCGAAGCGATGTCGTCCGTCCTCAGCGTCAGCAAGGAAAACCTGACGGCGTCGGAGTCCCGAATCCGCGATACGGATATGGCGCGGGAAATGATGGAGTACGCCAAATACAACATCCTCAACCAATCCGGTATGGCAATGATTGCTCAAGCCAATGCCTTGCCGCAAGGCGTCTTACAACTACTCAACTAATCAAAGGAGGAATCACTGATGGACATCCGGCGCATCCAAGAAACAAGCCGCCTGCAGACACCGAAGACCGGACCACGTGAGGTCGAAGCCTCGACGACGTTTTCGGCATTGATGCAGGATAAACGCGAACATAAAGGGTACGAACGCCTGCAACAAAAACTGATGCTCGTCGAAGAGCATGGTCAGTTGCTCGCGGAAAGCCAGACGATCGAACATCTCGAAGCCTATAAAGAAAAAATCAAGGACTTCTTAAAAGATGCTCTCGACCAATCACAACAACTCGAAGAAAAACGCGGCTTCAACCGCCGCGGCCGCACAAAAATCTACAAAGTCGTCGAACAGGTCGACACGAAATTACTGCAGTTAACCGACACGGTCATTTCCGGCGAATCCCGCCGACTGGAGATTCTTGATCAGATCGGTGAAATCAAAGGAATGCTCGTCAACGTATTTGTCTAAATTCATCTCGAGGAGCAAGCATCATGCCCGATCTTTATCTTAAAAAATGCCGTTGCCCCTGCTGTCTCAAAGAAACGGAAACGAAACGTGTCCTGAGCCGTCACATCCGCGTCGACAAGACGGACCGGGACGGTATGATTCACTACCAAGGACCAAACGTCTACTTTTATGAACCGGTTCAGTGCAGCCACTGCCGGTTTTTATTTCACGATACGTTCGGCAAGTTACCGCTCGATGTCCGGGAGACACTCGCCGTCAACATCCTGCCGACGTTACCGATCCTGCCGTTTTCCGCAACTGAACGGACGGCGGAACAAGCGCTCCAACTTTATAAACTCTGTCTCTATACGGCACAAATCACCCGTCAAAAAGACGCCGTTCAAGCGATGCTCGGCGTCCGGATTGCCTGGCTGTACCGTTTGATCGGCAATCACGAACAGGAATTGCTCTGGATGGAGCGGGCTGTCGTGAAATATGAAGCACTTTATGAATCGTATACCGATCCGGTCGATACCGGAATTCCGGAAGATGTCCTGTTGCTCCGGCTCGCTGATCTGTATGCCATCCTGGAACGGACGACCGAAGCCCGAACCTGGTACAGCGTCATCTTTCAAAGTAAAACGGTTTCCGACCGGATTAAAAAAGATGCCCGGCACCACTGGGAACTGTACCGGGAACAGCACGACCTCTAACCCTGTTCGTCTTCGATGTGCGAGATGAAACAGGGTTTTCTGACTTCATGCCGAAACAGAACTAGGACTACTCTATTTTAGAAAGGAGGCGAACCCATGACCCGGCGCTCCGCTCTCATCCTGTATCTCGGTCTGATCTATTTGGTTTTATTCATCACGTTCGATCCGGTCCTCACACCGATGATTGCCGGCATTAGTACGTTAATCGGTTTAAGCTATTGTGCCCGCTTGGCTTATCTCCACTTCCTTAAGCCATCCGAGCATCCGTACCGCTTGATCGGTCAAGCCGTGCTGCTGTTTTGGCTCGGTCTTGTCATCAACTTCGTATTGGCTTTATTACCGAGCCGGTTTCATCCCGTCTGGTCGGATGCACTGGCAAACGGCACATTAACACTTTTTTTATTCATGACTGCGCTTGTCCTGTTCCGGTTGATCGACTGGTCGTCGTTCCAGCAAAATCGGTTGCTGTATCTCGATGGTTTCATCCTGTTCGGCATGGTGTTCGTCTTCAGTTATGTCCTGATTTTACGGCGGCTCCCCGATTTCGCCCGGACGCCGCTTGAACTGGTCGCGATGACGATTTATTGCTGTTGTTTTTCGCTTCTGTTACTGGCCTTTTTAATGCTCTATACGACCGGACTGCGCGGGAAAAGACATCAACTGTTGGTCCAAACAGTCGCCCTGTTTTGCATGACGAACCTCGGATATTACATCTTTTTAGTCCGCGATCAACTTGATTTCGCAGCGTTCTTTTTACCGCTTTATCCAATCAGTCTTTGGGGACTGTTGCTGTATTTCCGTGATGCCCCGCCTGTCACATCCGGACAGCGGCAATTGTCACGACCGTACCTGCCTTACCTCAGTCTTGTTTCGCTGTTGATCTGGATTACCTTTTTTGATGTCCCCCGGATCGTCTACCTCTTAGCAGTCACGATTTTGTTCTCACTGTTCTTGATGCGGCAAGTCCTATCAGAACGGTTGAACCGGCAACTGTTACAGGAACACGAAGTCGTCCAGCTCGACCTCGCTGATCGGGTTAAAGCGAAAACCGCCCTGCTCGAAATCCGGAAAGAAGAGTACCGCCGGCTGTTTTTAGACCACCCGCAACCGATTCTCCAAGTCACGCGGACCGGCGCCTTACAGGCAAAAAATCCGGCGGCGCATCAGAAATTCGGCGAACGAGTCCCGGAACATTTATTGGATCAAGTACAGCAGGAAATCATTCGACTGGAAAATAGTCTGAAATTGCTCTTGCAGGACCAGAATTTGACCTATGAAACGACCCTGATTCCGGTGCCGGACCATGAGTATGTCTATGTCTTGTTATCCGACATTACGGAAAAACTCGAGCAGCAACAGTGGCTGGAGGAGCTCGGTTATCATGACGCTTTGACACGGTTACCGAATCGTCGGTACTTTGAAGATTTCCTGCAAGAGCGGTTGGCACAGATTGACGCCGGCTCGTTACTGTTCGTTGATCTCGACGGATTCAAACAGGTCAACGATTCGTACGGTCATGATGCCGGCGATTACGTCCTGCAAGAAACGGCGAACCGGCTCCGGCTCCATCTAGAGGAACATGAGGTCGCGGCCCGGCTCGGCGGTGACGAGTTCATCGTCTTCTTACCCCGCTCCAAAGCAGAGACGATTCGCTACACGGAAGATTTGATTGATCAGCTCAACCAACCGTTTTGGTTTCAAGAAACGGCGATGTCGGTTACACCGTCAATCGGGATTGCCCGTTATCCGGAAGACGGCGCGACGACAAGTCTGCTGTTGATCCGGGCCGACGAAGCGATGTACAGCGTCAAGCAGCATGAGAAAAATGCCTATCGGTTCAAATGAAAAAGGATCTTCCGCAGTGGAAGATCCTTTTTTCGTTACAACGACTCGCGCCGATATTTTTCTTCTTCATACGCATCCGGTAAATCAGAAATCGGCCGTTCCGCTTCTTCCCAGGATTCCGACTCGACATCCGGTTCGATGAACTGATCGTACGAGCCGTCGGAGCGATAAAATGGTTTAACGACTTTTCGTTTCTTGTCTTCACGTTTTGTCACGCGCGATCCCTCCCTAAGCATAGAAAGTTACTGACGAGAATCAAAATACGGTGAAAAACTGCCTTCGACTTCTTCATACGGATCGATATACGATTTCCGACTTGTTTTCGTCTGACGCAATTGATTGATTTGTACCCCTAATTTAGCGGTTTCTGACGATAATTTCAAGTCGATTTTTCGACTGTCGGCGACAAGCTCCTGAATGACGGCTTGATTGGCACCGGCCAGTAAGTTGGAATGGGCAGCGATAAATGCCTCCCGTTCATTGAGCAGGTTCTGAATCTTCACTAGCCACTCGTCATAGACCTCTTCTTCCGGTGTCTGTTCCAGCAATTCCATCAGATGTTTCGTCTTCAGACGGAGCGGATCGAGCGGACTCATCGTTGTCGCGCGAGCTTCATCGCTTCTTTCCACGTCTCGCGGAATTCTTCCGCAAAACCAATCACTTCGTCAATCGCCACGACGTCATTCTTAACGTTGGCATCAATCAAACGCCCCTGCATGTAGTCATAGAGATTATTTAAGTCTTTTGACAAGGCAATCGACTGGTTGAGTGTCAGTTGCAACTCTAAGATAATTGCTTGCGCTTTTTGGATGTTCGTATTTTTTTGTTCAATCAAACCTTGTTCGATTGCACGTTTAGCAAGCATTGAGAATTTAATCAGTCCTTCATACAGCATTAACGTCAAATCTTGCGGTAGTGCTGTTGTAACAGAATTCGTTTGGTACGTCGCGTATGGGTTTGCCATCTGAAGTCCTCCTTATTGTCCTAAGTATGAAGCGAGGGTCGCCGACTGGCTGTTCGCTTGGTTCATTGCCTGCTCCATCGCCGCAAAGCGACGGTAATAGGCATTCTCTTTTGTTTTTAACTTATCTTCCCACGTCACCATACTCTTATCGAGATCGGCTAATGATTTACCGAGACGATAGGTCGTCGCGACGGCTCCATCGAGCCCGGCAACCTTCGAGATTTTATCGCGCATCGTCGTCGCAAATCCTTGAATTTGACGGACAAATCCATCGAGTCCACCTGGATTTGGCGTAACGGAACCATCGGGATTCTTAACCGGTTCCGGTGCGTCGGCTGTAAACAGTTTGTAGACACCTTCCGGCTGTTCTTCAAGCATCTTCTTCAGTTTCGTTTCGTCGATTTTGAGTTTCCCGCCGTCACGGAAATCGCTCGTTGAGGTAATTCCGATTTGTGACATGTAGTTTAATTCTACTGATTTTGAGTCGACCGTATAGGAATAACCGGTATCAATTTTCGAAGAAATCGCACTACGAAACGCGTCCATTCCTTCACGAAGGAAACTATCATTTTTCAAGACGCCGCTCATCGCTTTTTCTTCCCACTTCTTGACTTCATCTTCGCTCAGTTCTTTTCGTTGCGCATCCGTCAACGGCTGAAAGTCACGGTATTTTTCTTCACGGACTTTTTTGTTCATTTTGTCGATTAGATCATTATACTTATCGACAAACTTCTTAATCGAATCAAAGTTTGCTTGTGTGTCGAGTTTCGTGTTGATCGTTGTAGCTGAATCTGTCGTCCCGTTTAACGTTATTGTCAGACCGTTTTGGGTGAAGGTGTTCGTTTTTTGTTCCAACTCTGTTCCACCAATGCTATAAACCGCATTTTCCCCTGCGACTGTTGTCTTACCAGGTGCTAGTGACGTATCCATGATTTGATTTTTATCCGTCCATACGATTTCATTAGCTGCTGCGAGTTTACCGGTACTTTGGCGTGTTAAAACTAATTTCCCGGTGATATCATTAAAAATCGCACTGAGACCCAGTGACTTATCATTGTTGATCTTTGAAACTAAATCACCCACTGTCGCTGTTCCATCAAACTTCATCGTCACTGGTGTTCCCGCCGTTCCATCGGCTTGATACGTTGTGAGTTCCAGCTCCATATTACCGGCACCGTCTTTTCCAACGAGTCCACTGGCATCCAGTTTTGTTTGACTTGAAACGGTTCCTGGAAGTGATGCATTACGAGAAATAACAAGCGAAGAGGCCGATGCAAGCTTTGTCACGCTGTCGATGGTGACACTGCCTGCCGTTGCACCCGGACTTGCGGTTACAACGACTTTCGATGCGTCCGAACTGGTTGCGGTCTTCGCAGTATAGTTTTTCGATAATAACATATCGCTTGCCGCTGTTCGTAAATCAAGTAATCCACGGTTCATTTCGCGGTAAGCATCTCGTTGCCATGTTAAGGTTTGTTTCTTTTGTGACAGACGATCAACCGGTGCCCGTTCTACCTGCATCAATTGTTTGATCATCGTTTCTGTATCAATCCCACTTGCGAGACCACTAAGACGTATCCCTGCCATCCAATCAGTCCTTTCTGTTAAATCCGTTTATCGATTAATTGATTAATTGATTAAATTCCATAAAAGCTGCGAAAAAATCAAGTTCCTTTTTACTCGGAATTTCTTGAACGACATGGTTATTCGTATCAACGACTTGAATTTGAACTACTCGGCACTAAAGTACCGAGATTCCTGAGTTATCCGACCTAACGGTCGAAATCTGATCAGGCTAACCCCGTCGTCCCGACGGTTGAAGAAGCTAAGATGCGTTCGGCTTCTTGTTTAAGATTCAGTCCTGCGTTCACATCCCGGTCGTGATGGATGCCGCAATTCGGGCATGTCCATTCACACAAGCTGAGATGTTTCACGTCTTTGTGTTGATGGCCGCAACTGGAGCACAGTTGACTGGAGGCAAAGGTCTTGCCGACTTTCACGACGGTCTTCCCGTACCATTCTGCCTTGTACTCCAGCATGCGGAAGAATGCAGACCAACTAACCTCAGAGATGGCCTTGCTCAACTTACGATTCTTCCGCATGTTCTTCACCTGCAAGGTCTCGATCCCGATGATGTCGTGGTTTTTGACGATCTCGGTCGATACCTTGTGCAGGAAGTCCGTGCGCTTGTTGGTGATCTTCTCGTGGATACGGGCGACCTTCCGCTTTTGCTTCTGATAGTTCTTCGACTCGGACAGCTTGACCTTCTTGTCCAAGGCCATGCGCTGACGGCGGGAGAGCTTGCGCTGTTCGCGCACCAGTTTCTTCTCAAGTGAACGGAAGTAACGGTCGTTCTTGTATACCGCGCCGTCCGACAGGATGGCAAAGTTCTTCAATCCGACGTCGACGCCGACGGATGAACCGGTCTTCGGTAGCTCGTGGATCTCCTGCTCGACGAGCAGGGAGACGAAGTATTTTCCTGAAGGGTTGCGTCGGATCGTGGCGTTCAAGATACGGCCTGTAACCTGTTTCGAATGGGCGAAACGAACCCATTTCAGCTTCGGAAGTTTGAGCTGGTTGCACACAATCGAAACTTCAGGAAGTTGAGACTTGCCCTGTATGTTGGTCTTGTACGACTGGACGGGATTACGCTTGGACTTGAAACGAGGGCGTTCGTTCTGTTTCTTGAAGAAGCGGTCAAACGCATCGGCAAGATGCTTGACGCTCGTTTGAACAGAAGTGCTATCGACTTCCTTCAACCAGTCGAACTCCTGCTTCAATAAAGGAAGTTCTTTGGAACAAGAACCGTAGGACAGTCCTTTTCCAGTGGTCTTGTACGTTTCATCCCACTTCGCCAAGAAATGGTTGAAGATGAAGCGCGAACATCCAATCGTCTTCGCGATCAGGAATTCCTGCTCTTTTGTGGGGTAGATTCTGAATTTGTAAGCCTTATGCTTCAACACCATTTTTCACCTCCTTCAAAGGGAATATACCCGAAAGGCAGGCTGGCGATTCATCTCCCACTTTCACTTCGTTTAGAAATGGGCGTATTTTCGCCTAATTTTAATAAAACTCATTCAATTTTTCATGTTTGACGAACTTCAAGCCTGTTCGTTGTGCTTCGAGCTGGACGTTTGCTTTTCGATTGCCTTTTCAAGTTTTGTGATATGTTGCGGCGTCGGCAAGATGACACTACCGTCGTGTGCTAGATCTTCTTGATTGGCTTCAATGAAGACATTCCGTGTCGCTTCGTATGGTAAAACATTTTCAGGCAGGTGAAGCCAAATTTCCGTATTGATGGAATTCATGGACAAACACTCCTTTTTCTTCTCTATGTAGTATATCGGCAGAATCGGGTAACTTGTAATACCTGTTTTAAAATTCAATAGAAAAAGGCCACGGAACAAGTCCATGACCTTTAAGTAAGCTATACGACCAATTACGATTAACGGAGTAATTGGAGAACGCCTTGCGGCTGTTGGTTCGCTTGCTACGCGCATTAGCTTTCGCTAATGATAAGACTATATCTTCATCCTATTTTTACTAATAGGAGCTGGGCACTTCCCCCGCCGTTTACGGAGTACGGATTTCATAACCATCGGAATTCTCCATTAGGTCGTCTATCCTAGTCGTTGAACCTTCACCAAGGTTTCCCTACAGGTGCTTGGCTGCTGATTGTCCAATCCTTAATATTTTTCAGAACGGTCACGCTCGCCGTTTCCAGCCACGTTGTCGTACATCAAGGCTCTCAGGAGTTCCAGCAATTCACCCAGTCATGCTCTGATCAGTTACCCAATCAGACGCCCGGTGGAATCAAATTACCGCAGGAGTTGAAGCACGCCTTGTGGTGTTTGATTCGATTGAGCCAACATTGCTTGTGCAGCTTGCGCAAGAATCGAGTTCTTCGTTTGGTTCATCATTTCTTTCGCCATATCAACGTCACGAACACGTGATTCTGCAGCTGTTACATTTTCAGAAGATGTTTTTAAGTTTGTGACTGTGTACTCAAGACGGTTCTGGAAAGCTCCTAATTTTGAACGTTCACCCGATACTTGTTTAATAGCATCATCAACCGTTTTGATTGCTTTATTAGCACCTTCAGTAGTCAATACATTTACGTCTTTAAGTTTATCTGTTGTGTTTCCTAAAGTTTTTGTATTCATTTCGTTAATATCTACAAGCATGTTTTGATCTTTATTTGCACCAATCTGGAAGCTTACACCTGAAGATGCAACATTAACAACTGCTGCTGTTCCATTGGCACCTTTTGCAGTAAATTCAGCAGAACCGAACGATAACTTTTGGCCAGTTCCAGTTATAACTTTTGTTTCGTCTGGTCCCGCAATAGTCGCTACTGCATCTTTACCTTGTGTTAAAGTTTCTGAGTTGTTAGAAACCAATCCTTTGTTAGCTCCACCAAAAGTAATTGATTTTCCAGACCCAAACTCATTCGCTGTAAATGTAACTCCTTGAGTGGCAGTAAACGAAGCTGTAAATCCTGTTTCTGCTGACTTAGCATTAAATGCGTCTACTAATTTTGCACCTGTTGTAGCCCCAGCAGTATCAATTTGAACTCCGTTAACTGTAATGTCTTTATCAGTAGCACCGAATGCTGTATTAATTGCAGCATCGTCGGCATAAGTTACAGCACCTGCTAGTTGCGCTTTTGTAGCTGCTACATCAATAGTTACACCATAATTCCCAACTTTCAAGCCAGTTGCAGAAACAACATCAACTTTTGTAGAGTCACTAGTTGTTGCATTGGCACCTAAGCTACCATCTAAAAGTTTTTGTGTATTAAACTCTGTCGTTCCAGAAATACGATCAATTTCTGAACTTAATTGACCGATTTCTTTTTGAATCTCATTACGATCATCACCAGTGTTTGTATCATTGGCTGCTTGAACAGATAATTCACGTACACGTTGAAGGATTGAATGTGTTTCGTTCAATGCACCTTCAGCTGTTTGAATCATCGAGATACCATCTTGTGCGTTACGTGATGCTTGGTCAAGTCCACGAACTTGCCCACGCATTTTTTCAGAGATTGCAAGACCAGCAGCATCGTCGCCTGCTTTGTTGATGCGAAGACCTGAAGCCAGTTTCTCCATTGATTTACCTTGAGCAGCAGAAGCGCTCGAAAGTTTGTTGTGTGTGTTAAGTGCTGTAATGTTGTGATTGATAATCATTTTAAATTTCCCTCCATAGGAATGAATTTTTTGTCTCTTTGAAGATCCGTCTTCGCCGAGATGTGCCCCCTGGCCGGCCCAAGAGTAGCACGGTGGTTGTAGTCGATGACTGCTTCCACTCTATATATCGTCGTCGCGTCAAAATGTTTAACAGTTTCTTTCAAAAAAAATAAAAAACTTCAAACAAAAATCGCAGACGTAGATTCGGTCTGCGGTTTCACTTTTACAGACGTGTCGCGCCTGTCTCTTCTTGTAATCGTTCGGCAACGGCAACGAGCTCTTCCATCGCACCGTTGACTTCACCAAGTGATGCTGCCTGATGGCTTGACGCCTGTAAAACCTGCTCGGCGTGTTTTGATGCTTCTTCAACCATTGCGAGGATATTCGCTGTCGTTAACCCAACTTGATCGATTTCCTTATCCGACTTGAGGACAAGTTGATCGACTGATTGAACACGGGAATAGACACTTTCCGTCGACTGGTGAATCTCTTCAAACGATGAACCCGCTTGTTCGACAAGTCCAACACCGGTCGCGACTTCTTTTTGCACATCGGTCATCGCGTTCGCGGTATCATTAACAAGACGTTTGACACCGGAAATCAAATCAGTGATTTCTTTCGCTGACGTCGCGGTCTGTTCCGCCAGTTTCTTAACTTCCGCCGCAACAACCGCAAAACCACGTCCGGCATCCCCGGCGCGTGCTGCTTCAATCGAAGCGTTGAGACTAAGTAAGTTCGTCTGCGCCGAGATGTCACTGATGACATCAGTAATCCGAGAGATTTCACCGGTCATATCCGTCAAGCGACCGTTGAGTGTCGCCGATTGTTCCATCTTGCTTGAAATCATATGCATCGCTTCAACGGAATCGGTTGCGAGCGTTTTGCCGTTTTCCGCTTCCGTCTGCATGACGGTCGCTGATTTTAACGCTTCGTTCATTTCTTTCGCCACTTCATCCATCGTCCGTTTGACAGCACCGAGCGCGTCCATCGACAGGTAAGCCTGATCGACATTTTCATTCATCTTCGTTGACAGCTCGGCCATCGCCGACTGAATACTTTCACCTGACGCATTGCCTTCTTGAACCGCTGCCGCGATTTCCTGTGCTGACGCCGTTAACTTGTCACTTGAATTACCCATCTGTGTTGCTTGTTTGCGAATATGTAAGACCATGACTTCAAGTTCATGCATCAGCTGATCGACTTCGTCGCCGCGTTTCGCTTCTTCAAAATCGACATTGAAGTTGCCGTTTGCGACTTCGCGTGCTGTCTCCGTTGCTTTCTCAATCGCTTTGATTGGCTGACGGAGAATCAACTGGATCAAGGACGAACCGATAATCGATAAAATCAAGCCGATCCCGGCCCCAATCCAAATCGATGTTCCGTCCGCAACGTTTAATCCCCGGTGGAGGAACAACGTCAATTGAGCTGAAATTCCGCCGGTCACAATTGAAATTCCGAGTACCCAGACAAATAACCGCATTTTTAAATTTTTCCGTAACTTGTTCATCTTCGAAACTCCCTTTCCTGTTTCAAATCTCATCACCTTCTTTATCGGTCACTTTTGAGAACGCTTTAATAGAATTGACCTAATTTTGCAGTTGCCGCTTATCACGCTTTTGTCACACCTAGAATCGACAGCACAAAAAAATATCCAGTCAACGCTTCCTTATTAGAAAGCAGTTGGCTGGATATCAGTTCGTTTCATCTATTATTTACGGTCAATCTCGACATACTTATACGAAATATCCGTTCCGACATTGTGACGGGCCAGATTTTTGACTTCCGTATTTTGCAGGAAGGCGTTTTTTCGTTGGTAGACCGGTGAAATTGCTTGATCGTCGAGCAACATCGTTTCCGCTTTGCTTAAGAGCGCCAGGCGTTTGTCCTGATCGAGTTCGTTCTCCGCTTGTTTTAACAGACCATCGTACTTCTTGTTCGAGTAGTCCATCATGTTGAACGGGTTGCCTGTCATGAACAGGTTCAAGTACGTTGTCGCATCCTGATAGTCCGGAGCCCAGCTCGCGAGTGACAGGTCATAGTCCCCTCGTCCTTCTCGCGCCAACCGTTCTTTTTTCGGGAGGGACAACAGTTTGACGTCGACGTTTTTTTGTTTCAGCGAGCCTTGGATGTACTCGCCGATTTTCTTCGAGACATCGTCATCTTCAATGATCATCGTCAACTCGAGGTTTTGATCAGCGAGGACTTGTTTCGCTTGTGCCGCATCAAACGACGGTTCAATCTGACGGGTCTTGTCATAGTTCGGATCAAGTTCTTGTGGAACGATGTAATCCGCCGGCAATGAACCGTTTCCGAGTAACGTTTCCGTCAGTGCTTTTTTATCGTATGCCGCGTCAATCGCCTGACGCGTCTTCTGATCTTTCAACACATCCGTTTTTTGATTCATCCGGATGAAGAACATCCGTGAGTCGCTGAACGTGTTGTACTCTTTTTTGTTTTTGTTCGTGACGACATTTTCCGAGTTGAGTGGGGCGACATCAAGTTCGCCTGTTTCAAACAGGTTGATTGCAAGCATTGGGTCCTTGATGATTTTGACGTCGACTTCGTCAATCTTGACGTTTTTCCGGTCCGCGTAGTCAGCATTTTTCGCTAATGTATATCCTTGCTCGGCCTGATATTTTTTGAACGTGAATGGTCCGTTGTAGACGTTTGTTTTCGGATCAGTTCCGAACTTGTCGCCTTGTGCTTTGACGATATCTTCCCGGACCGGCATGTACGTGCCGAACGTCGTCATGCTGAGGAAGTACGGTGTCGGGCGTTTTAGTTCAATCTGTAACGTCTGATCGTCAATGACTTTTGTTTCTTTGACCGGCTCAAGCAGGTACGCGAATGGTGAGTTCGTCTCGATGACACGTTCATAGGCATACCGGAAGTTTTCCGCTGTGACCGGTTTGCCATCTGACCATTTAGCTTTCGGGTCAAGTTTAAACGTATAGACTTTTCCGTCTTCCGACACGCTGTGTGACTTCGCTGCTGCCGGTACGAGTTCGTTCTTGGCATCAAAGCGGTAGAGTCCTTCGTAAATCTGGTTGAAGATGTTTGACGTGATGGCATCTGCCGGGTCAACCGACAGGAGGTCATAACTTTCCATCGTGTGTAAAACTTTCTTTTCGTTTTTATTGGGTGCTGCTGTTTCCGTATCCGTTGTGGAGCATCCTGCAAGCAGGAACGCCGTACTTGCCGCCGCGATCAATGTCTTTTTCATCAAAAATTCCTCCTAAAGATAATGTGCGTTGGATGATTCGGCGTTCCTTGACGTAAAACAAAAGACGTCCTCTATGCACAGCAAAAGCTGATGCATAGAGGACGCCTGTATCCGCGCGGTGCCACCTCTAGTTGAGATTAAAAATCTCCTCTTGTCGCTGGTCCAACAACCAGCTAGCCCGGTAACGGGGGCGACCGTCCTGTCTACTGAATCGTTCAACAGGCTCTCAGCGGTCCATTCCCTGATCAGCTTACCGCGTCAGGCTCTCACCTTTCCTGACTCGCTTTGTCGGCAGTGTTGACGGTACTTACTCCGCGTCGTTGATTTGTTTGATATGGCTTAACTTGTTGTTTACTTTACACGGCTTGTTTTGTCCTGTCAACGAAAAAAACTTAGAACGGATGGTCCTCTTTGCGTTCCTGTTCTTTCCGGACCGGACGCGGACGAATCGGTTCGACGCGTTGTACATGTGTCCGTGTGAGAATCCGGCTTCCGAATGCCGCATCCAGTAAAATCGTGATCGCTGCTGCCATGTGCAACAGCATTCCGACAAACGGAATGACACCGACCGTCGATGCAACGATTCCGACGATGTTCCCTTTTGAGACCCGACCGGCACGTGCCGTCAAAACGACGACGACGATATGAAACGCAAGCATCAACCAAAGTGCATTATAACCTGTTCCAAAAACAATCAATCCACCGAAAATCGGAATCCCGAGCATTGCCTCTAAACCGCCTGATACCCACTTCAACGTCCGTAATGAATCTTGTCGACCGTCCATGACGTCGCCTCCTCTTTTTTTCCATATGTGTAGTATACGACAAATCCCGGAGAAGGTTTCAGATTTCCTTTAGAATATGAACTTATTTTTTTATATCATCACTTCATCGGATATCACTAGGATTTCCCACGCAAAAGTTTCCGTCGTCCGGGCGCGACTCCTACGGGAAAAGGAAGGGTCTGTCCCTTCCGTCAGGAACAGGCAAGACCCGGTCGTCCGAAGAGGACGATCGCGGCTTGCGTTCCACCCGAGGAAAGCGCGCCAATGGACGAGCGGAAACGATATCGTATTTCTGTAAAAAATAGAAAGACCTATGGTCTATTAAAAAAAGCCCACTCGCGTGGACTTTCTACAAAACCATTATAAGCTGAGCACGTGGAACTGATATCCGCGTCCGACGACGAACCCGGCATCTTTATACAAATCAAGTGCCAGTGCGTTGTCGGTCTCGACGTCGAGCTCGAGTTGCGTCCGACCGGTCCGGAACATCGCTTGGACCATCAGCTTCAGCATTTTCTTGCCGTATCCGTTGCCCTGTGCTTCCGGACGGACGGCAAACGCATGAATGCTCGCTTGCGTGTCAGACGCGAGATACGCCCGAATGACGCCGACCGGTTTGCCGTTCGCGACGCCGATATACGTGACGCGATCGTCTGACTCGATCGCCTGATAGATCGATTCTGCTTCATCTGCCGTATTGCCGAATGACGAACCAAGCGTCTCGACGATGAACGGACGATCGTCCTTTGTTGCTTCCCGCAGTTCGAAATCCGGATCTGCTTTTAAGAACAACTGGGCTTTTTTCAAGACCATGTTGTATTCCGTCATCCGGTACTCCGCACCGAGCTGACCAAGGACGGCCTGACCTGATTTACTTTCATCATCAATGACGAACGTAAACGCTTCGACGCCTTGCGGACGGGCTGCTTCTTTCGCTGCTTCTACAAGCGCCTTAAAGATGCCTTGTTTCCGGTAATCCGGATCAACGAAGACATTGATTTCCCATTCGGTCGGCAAGTAGGCAAAGGCCTGCAGGTATCCGACCAACTTCGTGTCGTCGTAAACCGCGAAATCGTTTTGTCCGACCCAATCCGCCGCGACTTTCAGTTCAATGCCATCGTGATCGTTGACACACTTCTCCAGTTGTAAAACTTCTGTTGTTTGTTTGACTTCTGTTACTGTCCATTCCATTTCACTTCACCTCAACCTTTACTATATCGGACCATCAAAAGAAGCACTAGCAAAAGCTGGTGCTCCTTGCAGTTTCCTCATTTTAATTTAAACGTCTTCATCATCGCTGGAACATCCCGCGTGATTAAATCGGCAATCTTTTGTTTTCCGGCTGCCCCTTTGACCGCTTCGGTCGGTTGGACATAGTAATACGTTTTATTGCCTTTTGTCCCGAGATACGTGCCGAATCCGACTTGTTTCTCAAATTGTTTTTTCGTTAATTTTTTCGGTTCAAAGTTCAAGTTCACGAGCAGTTGATCTTTGCCCTTTACTTTATAGTAGAGCGAAAACGTTCCGCTGCGTGTCACGGTACCGTATTTCGTCTTGACCGTTTTGTTTTTGACGACATCGACCTTGTCTTGTTTGATCGCTGTCTGTAAGGCAGTCGTCGCCTTGACGGAATAGCCGAAGTCCTTGTTTTGGATCGTGCCCGTTTTATACGTCACGTTACTTGCACCGAAAGCCGTCACTGGAATTAGACATGCCCCGATTAATACCCCTGTCATTGCTACTCGTTTCATGCTAACTCCCCCTTAACTCTTCGATAGTAAATGAATTCCCTTTTGTGAAATAGGTAAACTCTATTCTTGAAAAAGATTTGACGGAATTGTCTAAATTTCTTACGATAGAACTAACGAAACGAAATGGGGTTAAACTGATGGCTGAACAAGAACTATTAACGCAAGAACAGCTCGATAATCTGCTCAAGAATTCGTTTGCGATGCAGGTACCAATCCTCGAGAAGTTCATGAAAGATACACATGACCGCTACGCACTCGCAACGACATCGTTCAAACGTGATATGGATACGATGAAAGAATCAGAGTGGCACCAGTTCTTCGCCGGTAAATTGTTACCGCACTTCTTCCTCGAGCACCTCGGCTTCGGGGCGTCGTTCCGCTTTAACGGACACGATAAAGAAGTGGATCTTCCGGAAAACGTCGTCCCGGTCCGAAATGATGCCGATGATCAAATCGCAAAAGTTGTCCTCGGTGTCGAAAAAGCGATGAAAGATATGCATATTAAAAACCACAATCTGGTCGCGAAATTCTACCAAGAAACACTTGAACTGGCTTGCCAAATGGGCAGCCGCGTCGGGATGAGCGATGAGTTCTATACGCTCGTCAAACCAAGTCTCGTTCAAGCCAACGATTCCGAATAACTGATAAGTCCCGCTCTTCACTCCGGTGAAGGACGGGACTTTTTTTATTGAGCAGATTATTTGAACTGAATATAAAAACAGGCGCCGCCAAGCGAACTGTCCCGGACACCATATGTCAGCCCGTGGCTGTCGAGAATTAACCGGCTGATCGCAAGACCGAGACCATGCCCTGAGCCGCCGGTCTGTTTGACGTACAGATCCCAAATCGTTGACCGGTCGTTTTCTGCGACACCATTCCCGGCATCTTCGACCGTCAATTCAGTCGTCGTCAGCCGGACTAACACGTCGCTTCCGACCGGCGCCGCGACCCGGGCGTTCATCAGGAAGTTGACGAGTACCCGTTCGAACATCCGCCGATCAAGCGAAAGCTGAACCGGTACGGTCTCGACCGTCAAACGAAGACCGTCTTTTTGGAACGTCGATTGTAACCGTTCCGCTGTTTCTTCGACTAATTGATCAAGTGCCACTTCGGTCCGGTCCAGCGGCATCATTCCGCCGGCCAGTTTCGAATATACCAACGTCTCGTCAATCAGCAGACCAAGCCGATCCGTTTCTTCGATGATGCTGCTCGTGACGTCCGGCAGTTCGTCGACCGGAATGACACCGGCCGCCAAAGCTTCCGTTTCATTACGGATGATGGCGAGCGGTGTCCGCAAATCGTGGGTGATCCCAGCAATGAAGGATTTCTGCAAGGCTTCTTTTTGGATCAGCTGTTCCTGCATCTCGTCGACAGCATGAATCAAATCACCGACTTCGTCGTTCGGCCGGACCGGCAACGCGACGTCCTTTCGTCCGTCCCCAATTTGTTTCGCAACCGTCCTTAACTCCATGATCGGTCGAATGAATTGCCGGCCCATGTAATAGGCGAGTCCGGTTGCGAGCAGTAAGGCGGCGAGTAACGCCACACCAATCGCCAAGTACACGCCGTCGAGCGCACTACTGGCCAGCGGTGCTTCACGAATCGTCGTGATGACGGTATCACCGCTCGTCAACTGATACGTCAACAGCCGGTTGCCTTGGACTTCGATACTGTCCTGTTGTTGCAGGTCGTTCAGGATCGGCAGTTCGACGACTTGCCGGCCTCGTCCCCCGATTTGTTCCGTCACACCGTCACGCGTGATAAACCCTTGGATTTCCCGGGGGACCGGACGCCCTTCCGCCAGTGCCTCCTTGATGATGTTCGCTTCCCGCGTCAGTTGGCTGTAACGTTCTTCTTCTGCAAACCGGTTGACGAGAAATGCCGTCAGACTAAAGCTGAGCACACCCATGATAAATAACGGGGCAAGGACGGCCAATAAAAACTTACGCATCAATTTGCTCATTCGATCGCCTCCAACCGATAGCCGACCCGGTGGACCGTCTTCAACTGCTGTTTAATCGTCGGCAGTTTATCGCGCAACTGTTTGACGTGCGTATCAACGGTCCGCGTATCACCGCCGAACGTATAGCCCCAGACTTCATCGAGAATTTGATCCCGTGTCAGCGCTTCCCCGAGATGCTCAAAGAAGTAGGCGAGCAGTTCGAACTCCATCTTCGCGAGACTGACGGTATCCGGTCCATTTTGGACACGACGGGCTTTCTCATCAATCGTCACGTCACCTAGCCGGCGACCGACCGGCAACCGTTGTTTCAACGCCCGCTCAAGCCGGATGATCAACTCCTTGAGGACAACCGGTTTGACGAGATAATCATCTGCTCCCAGCTCCAGTCCAAATACACGATCGTCGGCTTCCCCGCGTGACGTCAACATGAAGACGACCGGTGGCGGCGCCATCGCTTTAATCCCCGGAACAAGCGACCAGCCGTCGCCGTCCGGTAAGCGGACATCGACAAGAGCCGCATCAAACGTCTCCTTCTGAAGTACTTCTTTCGCTTCCACAAGTGACGCGGCAAGCGTGACCGTATATCCATGATGGCGCAGGAAACGTTCCGTGACCTGTGCCAGTTTCAGTTCATCCTCAATCACTAAAATATTCATCTTCATCCCTCCACCTGTAGTGTACCGCCTTTTTTGATCGGTTGACGTTTCTTTGCGATTTCCTTGCAACTTCCTCACAACTTCTGTTCGGATGCCCGCTAACATAAAGGGTGAAAGGAGTGATCACCCATGCAATTCAAAAAACAATGGATCACCGCATTGACAATCAGCGCACTAACAGTTGGAGGAGCTTCCGCATACGCTGCTACAAACGACAGTTCGACAGAAACGAAATCAGAGCGCCATCACTTCGAAGGAATGAAACGACTCGACTTTACCTTACTGCTGAAAAAACTCAATCTGACGGAAAAACAGGCGGATGCCGCCCGTGAAAAAGGATTATCGATTGCCGATCTCGCTAAACAAAAAGGAATTTCCTTTGCCGACTATAAAAAGGCGGAACTGGCTGCCGCAAAAGAACAGCTCGCTTCCCTCGTCAAATCCGGTGACTTAACGAAATCACAGGCAGCGGATATGTTAAAACACCATACGGAACGCTTTAGCGGGGTTTCGAGTTATGCCGATTTAAAAGAACAGATGCCAAAAGGACAGCATGGTGACAAAGGCGGCTTCTTCAATGAATCGCTGATCGCCGACGTCTTAAAGGCACTCGGACTCAGCCAGAATAAATTTGATGCTGCGAATCAATCACTCGCTGCCTATGCGAAAGCCCAGTCCATCAAGTTCTCCGACTACAAAAAAGCGTTGCTTGCAGCACAGACGACGCAGCTCGATCAACTCGTCAAAGACGGGAAAATGACGAAAAAACAAGCGACGGACATCAAAGCCCGGCTGACGGAAGAGTTTTCCGATGCCAACAGTTACGATGACTTACCAGACCGCGGTCAACACGGACCAGGCGAACACGGTGGACCGGGTCAAGATGTCTTCGGTGATACGACATCTGCCATCCTGAAGCGGTTGAATCTCGACGCGACAAAGTTCAAAGCAGCGAATCAACCATTACCGGAATTTGCGGAAGCGAATAAAATCTCGTTTGCTGATTTTGAAAAAGCTGTCCTTGCCGAACAAACGAAAGCGATTGACGCCAAAGTCAAAAGTGGTGCCATCACGAAAAAACAAGCGACGGCCATTAAAGAACGGATGCAGGAACGGGCGAATGAAGTCTCAAGTTACGATGACTTACAACAAGGACCGCGTGGCGGACACGGACCGGGACGTCACCACGGTCCCGGCATGAACGGTTCCGACCGTCCGGATCAAGTAGATCCAAATGCCAGTGATACTTCGGTTGACCTTGCCATCTAATCAGGTTGAATCCAGACAAACTTCGACATGTACCGCTCAGCGGGCATGGGCGGGGTTTGTTTTTTTGTCTTTTTTTGTCTTTTTGTCTTTTACGTTCTTGTTCTGAATGAACGATTTGTCGGAGTCTGCTTTCGAAACTCGACTTCTACGGGAAAAGGAAGCTCTGCTTCCGACAGAAACAAGGGAGACCCGGTTGACGGTCACGGCGACCGCGGCTTCCGTTTCGCCCGAGAAAAGCGAGCGAAAGAAAGCGGACTCGCCCAATCCCTCCCTCACCTTTCCACATCATTCTCCAAAAAACGATTCGCTTTTTTTGAAAAAAAAGTCTATTCTTCGAACTTTGATTGCAATTGATCTTCATTTACTCCGATACTAAGAGGGAGAGAAAAAATTCGAGTGAGGAGATTTGTCTATGACTTTTTTCGACGCGATGCAACGGCTGAGTCGTTCATCTACATCCCCTCTGCTGATTGGCGGGTTAGAGCTGTCACGTCCAGAACGTGTAGAACCTTTTTTTCAGCAAAGTACAGATGCTGTCTTTTTCTTCAATCACCTTGGAGAAATCGTCTATTTCAACGAACAACTTCCACGAATGCTCGGTTATTCGAAGGAAACTTTATATAATCATTTTGCCGTCTTCAATCCTCCGGAACAACATACATCCGTGACGGCGTTTTTCGAGCGGGCACTGGCCGGTGAGACCGTTCACTATACGGCACAAGGTCTTCACGCCGACCAACACCGGTTGACGTTAAAAATTACGAACATGCCGATCGAACAGGATGGTCAAGTCGTTGGGGTGTACGGGATTGCACGGGACATCACACGTGAAAAACAACTTGAGGATGATGTCATCCATATCCGGTCGCAACTTGAACTGACGGAGCAGATTCCGGAACTGGTCGTCTTTCATTACGATCCGGCAACCCGAACGATCGAGTATTCGCCGTCGTTGATCAACTACCTCGGCCTTGATCCGGTAAAACCGAAACAGCTGTCAAACGAACAGGTGCATCAACGGATTCATCCGCGTGACTTCGATCCGCTCCGTTTTCAGATGATCCGGCTGCTCGACGGAGAAATTGATATGTTCGAACAGGAAGTCTCCGTCCTGAACGCCGACTACGAATATCAGCTGTTGCGTCTGAAAGCATTGCGACGCGATGGTCCGACCGGTCGGATTTCACTGATTCTGTACGATTTGTCAGAAGTCAGTGAAGCCCGCCGTGAACTGGCACGGGAACGGGAACAGACACGGGAAATCTACGAAGCGCTTGAAGCAGCCATCTCACAAATCGACTTGTCGAGCGGACGTCTGTTATTTCATTCCAAAGGATTTTTCCAAATCTTCGAGGAGCTGCCGCACGATTTGATTCTCAGTCAGGACTGGCTGTTCGAACGACTTGATCCGCGTGACGCTCCGGCGATGAAACAGTTCATACGCCGGCTGACGTCCGGAAAACCGAGTACGATCCAGTACCGGTTGTTGTTCCCAGACGGCCGGACGAAATGGATTGAGGACCAACAGATTCCCGTCTTCCAACTGGACGGTTCGATTGCGTACACGAACAGCATCATGCACGATATCACATTCCAAAAAGAGTATGAGGAACGGTTACAACAACTCGCAATGTACGATTCCATCACCGGTCTGCCGAACCGGCTTTCGTTAACGGACACGATCCGGGACTGGATGCAGTCGAACACACCGTTTTCGATTCTATCGATTTCGTTTAATCGGATTTCCGACATCAACAATGCTTTTGGTCATGCTTCCGGCGACCAATGGATTCAGGCGACCAGCGCCCTCCTCAATCGTTCAAAACCGGACGAAGTCTTTTTCGGACACCTTGGCGGTGACGAATATGCGATGCTCGTCCCGTCGACGCTTCAGGAAGGTGTTTCGTCCTATGCGGAAACCTTGCTGTCTTTATCCGCTGAACCGATTTTGATTGATCCATATGCCTTGTTCACCCGCGTCTCGATCGGCATCAGTCGTTTTCCGGACGACAGCCACGATCCGATTGAATTGATGAAACACTCGTACACGGCGCTCCGGCGATCACGACGGGAAAATCAGAGTGCCGTCCATCATTACGCCTCGAACCTCGATATCGATTATTACCGCCGCTACCGGCTCGAACAGGATTTACATTATGCGATTGAACGGAACGAACTGTTTCTCGAGTATCAACCGAAAGTCGACAGTTGGACAGGAAAAATCATTGGTCTCGAAGCATTGATCCGGTGGCAACATCCGGAGTGGGGACGGATTCCGCCCAATGATTTCATCCCGCTTGCCGAGGAAAGTGCCTTGCATATCGCGATTGGCGACTGGGTCGTCGAGACGGCGTGTCAGGCGATGGTTCACTGGTCCGATGCCGGTGCCGATCTCGTCCCGATTTCTGTCAACGTCTCGCCGAAACGGTTTTTGATTCCCGGATTTGAACACCAGATTGAACAGATACTCGCGACGTATCAATTGCCGGCCGAGCTGCTGGAGCTGGAAATCACCGAAGCGGCCTTGATCATGGATGATCCGAACATCAGCCGGACGCTTGAACATGTCAGCCAACTTGGTGTCCGGATTGCGCTGGATGATTTCGGAAAAGGCTATTCCTCGATGGTCTACCTGCAACGGTATCCGATTGACGTCGTGAAGATCGACCGGCAGTTTGCAACACATATCGCGGAAGACACGAAAGCACAGGCTATCGTCAAAAGTATTCTCTACATGGCAAAGGAGTTTAATCTGGCCGTCATCGCGGAAGGGATCGAGACGCTTCAACAACTCGAAACATTCCGTTCGTTGAACTGTCCGAACATCCAGGGCTATTTATTCAGCCGGCCGGTACCGGACACCGTCATGGAGAGTTTCTTGATCCGCGAAGTTCTGTATCCGATCGAAGCCTGTTCACTTGCGTCAGATAACGTCCCGAGCTTCTCGGTCCAAGGCAAGATAAAGATGCTGCAACATCAAAACCAAACGTTCGACTTCAGTTTTTCCGAGATTCAAGCCCACCGAACGAGTACACGTCATCTTTACTTTACAACCGACACGCCCTTGCCTTTAACCGCACTCTTTGAAGTCCGGCTGTCGGACGGTCTGCAACTCGTCACCTGCACATTATCGATCACGGCGTTTGAGAACGGACAATACACCGGACGCTACACGACGCCGCAAGAAGCGGAACTGGTCTTACGGTTTTTCCAAACTTTACGATACAACGGATGAAACAAGTACTAAGGTCGTTCTCGCGTGCCTTAGTGCTTTTTTGTTATAGTAATGAAAAGTGTCTACAAAAAAGGAGGGGTTCGATGCCCGCTGCTGAACAGGCAAAACGACACCGCCGTTCGACGAAATGGCAACTGGTTCGACGCCTGTTGCTACTGACGATCGGTGCCGTGATTTTCGCCATCGGACTCAAAGGATTTCTTGTTCCAAACAGTATCATCGACGGGGGAATCGTCGGGATTTCCATCATCGGGTCCAAACTGACCGATTCGACACTGGCACTGTGGCTGTTCTTTCTGAACATCCCGTTCATCTTCTTCGGTTACAAACAAATCGGGAAGACATTTGCTTTGTCGACCCTGTATGCCATTTCCATCATGGCGATTGCGACGAAATTGCTCGAAGACATCGGTCCGATGACGCAGGTCGATTTGCTTGCGACCGTGTTTGGCGGGTTGATTCTTGGCATCGGCGTCGGAATCGTCATCCGGGCGAGCGGTTCACTCGACGGGACGGAAATTTTGGCTGTCTCGTTCAGCCGCTCTACCCCGTTTTCCGTCGGAGAAATCGTCATGTTCTTTAACGTCTTCATTTTAGGTGCGGCCGGTTTTGTCTTCGGATGGGACCGGGCCATGTACTCCCTGATCACCTACTTCATCGCCTTCAAGACGATTGATGTGGTCATCGACGGACTCGATCAGTCGAAAAGTGTCTGGATTATTTCTGAAAATCATGAAGAAATTGGTCTTGCCATCATGGACCGGCTCGGTCGGACGATGACGTACCTGAACGGGGAAGGTGCCTTTTCCGGTGATGATAAAAAAATTATCTTTTGTGTCATCAGCCGGTTGGAGGAAACGAAGCTGAAGGAAATCGTCCGTGATTTCGATGAGGAAGCCTTTATTGCGATCGGCAACATCCATGATGTCCATGGCGGTCGTTTCAAGAAAAAAGATATTCATTAACGTACTCTACTGGAGAGAGGAAGAATCGCCGTGTCGCTGTTGAAAAAACACCGCAAGAAACTGATTGCCGGGCTGGTTATACTGATCGTCTTAGTCCTGATTGCCATTGTCGGAATTTCTGCTTATGTCGGTTCTTCCTTGACGGAGCCGCCCCGGGAGCCCCTGACGACCAATCCGAAAAAGGCGGAAGGTCTCGCGTACGAAAACGTCTCGTTCCGCTCTTACAAAGACCGGACGCGGCTGTCCGGCTGGTGGATTCCAAGTGAAGATGCCAAACTGACGATTGTTTTTGCCCACGGGTATGGGAAAAACCGCGAGCAAAATGATGTCCCGATCCTGCCGTTGTTCAAGAAGTTCCATCAGGCTGGCTACAATGTGCTGACGTTCGATTTCCGTGGTTCCGGTCAATCGGAAGGGAAACGCGTCACAGTCGGTGCGAAGGAGCAGGATGATTTATTGACTGCCGTCCGCTACGCGAAATCACGCGCTTCGGAACCGGTCGTCCTCTACGGCATCTCGATGGGCGCCGCGACGTCCCTCGTCACGGCACCGAAAGCAGAAGTCGCCGGTGTCATCGCTGACAGTCCGTTCAGTGATCTCAAGAACTATCTCGAGACGAATCTGCCGGTCTGGAGCGGTCTGCCCAACTTCCCGTTCACACCGGTCATCCTGCAGGTGACACCACCTCTGACCGGCTTGAATCCGGAACGTGTCCAACCGATTGAAGCCATTCGCCGGATCGATTATCCGATCCTGATGATTCATGGGAAAGACGATGACGCGATTCCGGTCACGGAAAGCATGCGGCTGCAAAAAGCAGCACCGCGGTCCGAGTTATACGTGACGGAAAACGGCGGTCACGTCCAGTCGTACAAACACGACCGAAAAGCATATGAAAACAAAATCCTGTCTTATCTCGAAGATATCCGTTAAAAAAAGGAGACACTGTTCCCGAGGAACAATGTCTCCTTTTGTCTGTCCATTAACGTTTTAGCACGGCACTCCCGACAATCTTCAAGACTTCCGGACGGCTCAGTTTTTCTTTACCCTTTGCCAGAGCATCAAGCGTTCCGTGGGCAAGCGCAAGCGGAATCTTACAGAATTCATAAATCGTCGTCTGTTTCGGAATCGACGCGAGGTACGCATCGGCTTCCGCCAGATTTTCCCGGGCATATTCGAACATCGTCTCCGTCGTCCAACCCGGTGGGAAATAGCCGACACCCCGTTCTGCGTCTTCCTGTTGATTCCGCAGAATGTTAACCGCCTGCAGTCCCCGTCCGAATCCGATCGCCTGTTGTTTATCCGTCACGATACCGGCTTTCCAGTACCAGATGTTGGATAACATGACGCCGACGAGTCCCGCAACATAATACGTGTACTCGTCAAGATCGGCTTCCGTTTTGACTGTCCAGTCCCGCTCGGCCCAAGTGGCCATGCCTTCCGCCATCTCAGCCGTCGAGTCGAGAACTTTCGCCCGAATACCAACCGGACAATACGCGATCCATTCCGCAAGACGCAACGTCACTTCCGGCAACTGATCCGCATAATCTGCAATCATCGACTGATAGGCGTTCGCATCAAAGGTCCCACGCATCATCAAGGCTGTTTCCCGGAGTAAGGTCGTCTTGACCTCGGTCGGCAGTTCCTCATGGTCCTCGATCTCATCGATTGCCCGCATACATAAGTAAGCCGCACCGACGGCTTCCTGTAATTCCTGTGACAGACGGCTGATCGGTATATAAAAGGTCCGGCTCGTCGCTTTTAATACACGATTCGCATCTTTCTTCAGCTGCTTCGTCTCATTCATCCCTTACACTCCCTCTTTAGTCAAAAAGGTTTCTTTTCTCTACATTACTATACACGATTCGAAAGAAATGAGCATTTTTTTGTTGAACGAAAAACAGGACCGACATGAAAGTCCGCCCTGTCCTGCTTATGAATCGGTCCGTTGTTTCAGCAACTGGCTCATCAGACCTGTACTCTGTGAAGCTTCCGCATTTTCATCCTGAATTGCGAGATAGATTTCTTTCCGGTGAATGTCGATTTGCCGGGGCGCATTGATGCCCAGTTTGACCTGGTCCCCTTCGATGGCGAGAATCGTCAACTCGATGTCATCCCCAATTTGAATCGCTTCTCCCGTTTTTCGTTTTAAGACGAGCATCAGCGGCCACCTACTTCGGTCAGACTGCCGATCATCCGTCGATTGGCATACGTTTCATCGAGAATGATTTGTTTGGCCTGCCGGCGTTTCGTCTCCATGACGAACGGTGCCCGCAGGTTGGTCGTCGATTCCTGGAACGGTTCGCGTAATGTGACCGTCGTATAGACCGCAACTTGTGCCGTTTCCTGAATTCCGAGCTGTTCTTTCGCCGATTCCGGTAATTCAAAGACATAATCCGGATCAATCCAAAATGGATTCGTCACGACAAAAGCACACTCCGGCTGGTCAATTGATTGGAAAGACCAAAATGGAATTCCTTCTCCGAATGGTAAGAGGATAAAGCGGCGTGCTTCCGGAAAACCCGGTACTTCCGAAGCGAAGGTGATGATTTCATTTTCATCGACTTCGACAGTGCCGAAAAAATCAGTAGTGATTTGCATATGATTATCCTTCCCCATCGAACATGCCGCCGACCGGCCACATGTCCAGTTGATTTTGTTCCCGCAGATAAATGTCGACCGTACCTTCCGTGACCGTCAATTCGGGACGATTGACCTGAACCTCGATTCGCGGTCGTTCGGCCGTATAATTGAGTTGTACTTCAGCCGGTGTATAGTTGATTTTGACCCGTTCGAGACTGCGCGGGACAAAGCCGAGCGTCGTCACTTCAGCCGGCGGTGTATCCCGTGACTTGGCGACACGGGCGACAGCATTGCCGCCTTGTTCAATCCGCATCATCTGATCGCCTTCTGCCGACGCCTGACTTGCGGCCTGTTGCCCCATCTGGCGCCCATAGTCTGCATAACGCTGGACCGATTCCAAAGCCGGAATCCGCCCTGATTCAATCAGCGCCTGGGTCGAATCGATTTCGAGCCGTGCAGCGACGGTCTCGATCGAGAGTTTCCCTTGCGGCTGCTCGATTGATAACGTCGCCGGTGCCTGGTGCTGTTCAAGCGTCGCCCGCGTCGTTTGGATACCAATCTTTGCTGACGTTTGACGCATCTCAAGGTGCGGCAGATTCATCAGACGTCACCTCCTTAACGTAAGAAATCAAGCAGGGTCGGCTGAATGATCCGGGCACCGGCACTGAGGGCCGCCCGGTGTAACGTTTCGTATGATTTTAGTTCCATGATGACTTTTTCCGCTTCGATGTCTTCATTGTCCGACATGACCGTCTTGACGATGATTTCCTGATCTTCGAGCCGGGACGCATTCAGTTCGAGCCGGTTGACCCGGGCACCAAGATCGGCCCGCGTTTCGACGGTCTGATTGACCATCACATCAAGGTCTTTCAGCATCGCCGATAACTGTGCTCCGTTGTTTGAGCTGTCAGCTTCTCCACCGGTCGCTGATACACCGCCGAGCGCGTCATACAGTTTTTTCAACGTCGTAAAGGTCTCTGGACTGAAGACATCCGTCGGTGAGACGTTTACTTTGACCTGGATCCCGGACGAAATTTCATACTGAATGATTTCACTATCTTTTGCTGCCGGATCACCATCTGTAAAGACGGTGTCGACCGACTTACCGGAAGACGTCAAATAATCCCGCAGTCCTTCAATCGATACGAACGGTTGATCCGTCGCTGTCCCGTTGAAGATACCTTTTTCGTTATACTTCGTATTGGCCATCGTCCCGATATGTTCAATCAGCTGACCGACTTCACTTTGAATCGCTTTTCGTTGTGTCGCATCATACGTATCCGTCGCGGCTTGTGTCGTCAATTCCCGGACCCGGCTCATCGCCGATGTCACTTCGTTAAGGGCCGAATCCGTCAAATCCATCCAACCCGTCGCTTCATTGACGTTTTTTTTGAACTGTTCGACTTCCCGGACCTCGGTCCGGTAACGGATTCCTTGCATCGCAACGACCGGATCTTCCGATGGACGTTGGATTTTTTTCCCGCTGATCAATTGTTCCTGCATCGAACTCAGCTTTTGATAACTCGCTGATAAATAACCGATATTCGTTTTCGTCAACATCGTCTGTGTTACGCGCATTTAATCATCACCGTCCTACGATTCCCATACCGTTGATGATTTTATCGAGCATCTCATCGACGGTCGTAATATTACGCGCTGCCGCGTTGTATGCATGTTGATACTGAATCATCATCGTCATCTCTTCATCGATCGAAACCGCTGAAACTGACATACGGCGTTGTTCCGCACTATCCATCAGGACAGCCGAACTTTTTCCGAGCCGTCCGACCTGATCCGTTGCGACCCCCATGTCCCCGATGACATTCTGGTAAAACGAACCGATTGTCGTCGTCGTACCCGACTGTTCGAACTGAAGCCCCGTCGTTTTAATGTTCGCAAGCTTCCAGGCACCCGAACTGTCACCGATATTGCCGTCCTGTGACGTCGCGATATTGTCGAGACTGTCTTTGATCGTTTGTCCGACTGAAATCGTGGCTGCAGTAATCGTTCCCGTTGCCGAAGTGAAGAACTGATCCGTTCCGTTCGATTTGTCTTTTTTAAGGTTTGTCGCATGTGCCGCGTTAAAAGCCGTTGCGAACGTCGTCGCCATCTCATCCAAATTACTTTGCATCTTGACGAACTCACCGGTCGGCTGACCGTTCTTGATCTGACCATACATCTCCAGTAATCCTGAAAGACGTCCGTTCGAGAATCCGCCCCCCGCCTCATCAAAGCTGATGGTTTGGCTGTTTGTTTCAAAACCGGTATACAATCCGTCATCGTTCGTTGTAAACGACAACGTTCCTGCCTGAGCAACATCAGAGTCGACAGCTGTCAACTTATTTCCGTTCGGCAGTTTAACAAGAATGTCGATGCGTCCTTCCGCAGTTTTTGTAGCGTTACCGAGTTTCCCCTGCGTAATGGCTTCCGCATCAACAGATACTTTTTCGAAGTCGACATACTGCGCCAACTCATCCATGTACCGGTCCCGCTCATCGTAAAGCGCATTCGGCAAGACACCAAGCGGTTCGACGGTATGAATTTCTGTATTGATATTTTGGAGTTTTTTAAACAGATCGTTGACTTTTTTCGTCGAGACCTCAATTTCATTCTTTAGGTCACCCTGGACCTGACTGAGTGCTTTTGACATGTAATTGAAGGTTTGTGTCAATGTCTCCGCTTTTTGACGGACGACACTGCGGGCACCGGAGTCCTGGGGATTCGTCGACAACGTCTGAAGGGATTCCCAAAACCCGTCAAATGCTTTCGCAAGCCCTGTATCCGACGGTTCGTTGATGATGTCTTCCATCCGGCCGAAAGCCGCTTCTTTTGTTCCGTAATAGGCTGTCTTTGTCGCTTCATCCCGGTATTGTTTATCGAGCATGACGTCACGGACACGTTCGAGAATTTCTCCGCGGACTCCGGTCCCGATTTGTCCCATCTTACCGGTCCCGATGGCCATCGACAGTTGCTCCGTCGTCGCCATGACCAGACGTTGCCGTGAAAATCCGGCCGTTCCTGCGTTGGCGATATTATTTCCGGTCGACTGAAGCGCCCACTGATTCGTCGTCAGTGCACGACGACCGGTTTCAAGCCCCATGAATGTTGAACCCATGTATTTGCCTCCTTAAGCATTTCGATTGAAATGTGCGCGATCAAGCGCGGACTGACCATATGTAAAATCATCGGCTTCTGGTATCAGCAGTTCCAGATGCCAGTTTAAGTAATGTAACGACTGGGTGAGCAGCTCAGCGTTTAATTCGTTGAGTACTTTTAACTGACCAATCGTCTGAAGTAACCGACGCATGGAATCGACATCCTCCGGGTGGGTTTGAAGCCACTCCGTCATCGTCATCGTGCCCATCTGCGTCAGGCGTTGCTGCTCCAACTGTTCGATTCGTTTCAAATGAATCGGCTCTTCCTTGACGAGCTGCGAAAGACGTTGCATATCATTTTGAATCAGAACCTGCTTTTTTTCTTCTGCCAGTTTAAGTAGTGCGGCATGTTCCGCCGTCAGCTGATCGATGAGTTCCATCCGTCCTGTCCTCCTCTTTTGTCTCTATTCGTTCATATAAAAAGCGACCCGCGCATCCGTGCCCCGAGTCGCCTCTATTGTTTAAGTTAGTCTTCTTACAAGTTCAAGAAACGTTCCGCGATTTTCTTCGCATCCGGTTTGTAGGTTCCATCCTGAATGGCTTGTCGAAGGGATTCGATTTTTTCGGTCCGTGAAGGGGTTGTTTCGTTAAAGCGCAGACGTGCTTCGCTTGAAATTGTCACTTCATCCGGCCGGTTCGTGCGTGTTGGTTCTGTTCCTTCTACTTTTTGATTTCTTTCATACGTTTTAGGCATGTTAACCCACTTCGTAGAATCAATTCGCATGTGAACACCTGCTTTCTAGACTACAAGATTCTTAATTCAAGTTCGATACGTTCGCGGTTTCGAAGGGGTAGAAGAATCAAGCATCGCTT
>Ga0308165_1000842_pt1 | contig 47988 bp, 41 predicted proteins | sample PhyWR2_FD_201032 | JGI IMG/M metagenome (GOLD analysis project Ga0308165, IMG submission 201032) | Phyllosphere microbial communities from UC Gill Tract Community Farm, Albany, California, United States - DLSLW.R2 | ecosystem: Host-associated > Plants > Phyllosphere > Unclassified | place: USA... | reverse complement strand
GTTAGCTAACATGGCTACTTCACTTATTAAAGCAAAAAGAATTACTACAACTTTAGCTAAAGCTAAAGCTTTACGTACTTATGTTGAGCCATTAATCACTAAATCGAAAAATGACACAACTCACTCACGTCGTACAGTTTTCTCTTACCTACAGGATAAAGAAGTAATCACTATTTTGTTCCGCGAAGTGGCTGAGAAAGTGGCTAACCGTCCAGGTGGTTACACTCGTATCATTAAATTAAACAATCGTCAAGGTGATAACGCTGAGATGGCTTTAATTGAACTGGTAGATTATAACGAAGTTTACGGTAAAGAAGCAGAAGCTAAAGAAGAGAAGAAAACAACTCGTCGTGGTAGAAGCAAAACTGCTGCTGCTCCAAAAGCTGCTGAAGCGAAAGCTGAAGTTGCTGAAGAGGCTGCACCAGAAGCTCCTGCTGCTGAAGAAGCTACTGAAGAACCAAAAGGAGAATAATTTAATTCACCTTAAGATTAAGAAAGTCCTGTTCGAAAGAGCAGGACTTTTTTTGTTTTATGTCATTCCTTTTACATGGTTTGTCTCCTCAGAAAATCATTATCGTATTTGATCTTATTTCGATCTGTGAGGACACAGACCGAGGTTATGGAATTCTTTGTGTCAGATGGTGAAATCTGACACCACAAGGTACACTGCTTAGGCAACTGGCAATTACCAATAAACCATTTACAAATGAACTGATGCACCAACAAGGCAAACGTTTGTCTCATTTTTTCATTACATAGCATTATTTCAGCTAGGTATCTATAAATTAGCCTCAAACAAATTTAAAATGAAATTTAGGCTTTTTCTATTGCTCTGTCTTTTTGGGCAGCTATCTATCAACGCACAAACCTTAAAATATACCAATGGCAACAATGCCTGGAACCCTGATTCGCTGGGCAACCATAGAGTTGTTTTACAATTTGCTGGTACCGGTAAAATAGCCCATGCTAAAATTGATTGGCGTAGGAGGGACGAACACCCGGAATTAAAAGGAGTTATCATTCAAGACGCCAGTGGTAAAACCATATCGGCCATGGGGATTGATAAATTAACCAGAGAAAGTGCAGAAGTTTATTTTGAATCCTCTGGGGCTGGAAAATATTATGTGTATTACCTCGCTTATAAAAACGAAGGCAGGAGCAATTATCCCAAAGGCGTTTACTTGAAACCCAATATAGTTGATCAAACCTGGTTAACTAAGGCAAAACAAGTAAAGGTAAATGCAACTGTTTTGGAGATTCAATCTATAGATGCTTTTAATTCTTTCTATCCGATGGAAGTGATTGCTACTGCGAAAGAAACCAATGCAATAAAAGCTAAATATCCTTCAGATGCCTTTATCGTATTTCCTGAAGATAGAATGTACCCAATTAAAATGCAAAATGACCTTCCTTACCGTTGGGTACAAAAAGGAGTGTCCAGTACTTTTGCAGGTACAGCAAGCAAAGGCGAAAATTATGCCTTTCAGCTGGGCGTATTTGCATTGAAAGATTTGCAACATCTTGAAGTTAGTTTTGGCGATTTAAAAAGTGCCACAGGAAAAGTGATTTCTTCTAAATACATCAATTGTCTAAATACCAATGGAACCAGTTACGACAATAAGCCTTTGGTAAAAACGGTAAATGTAGCATTGGGCAAAGTGCAGCCAATGTGGATTACGATCGATATTCCAAAAAATACAATTGCTGGTATCTACGCTGGAAAGTTTACCGTTAAAGCCAATGGAAAATCTAAAGTGATAGATGCTAAAATTACTGTTGGTAATGAAATTTTAGCCGATGCAGGCGTTGGTACACCAAATAAACAAACGCGTTTAACCTGGTTAAATTCTACGCTTGCACAAAGCAATACTGTGGTAGCGCCTTATACGTCGCTAACTGTTGATGGAAATGTAATCTCCCTTTTAGGTAGAAAATTCGAAATCAATACAGATGGTTTCCCGAAGCAGATCCAAACATTTTTTAATGCAGAGATGACAGCTTACAGCGAAAAGCCAAATAATATTTTGGCCGAGCCTATTCATTTTCATTTTTTTAACACCCCAAAAACCCAGGAAAAATTTGTACCAAGTGATTTCCAGATTACCAGTAAAGAAGCAGGGACTGTAAAATGGAAAGCTACCAATACTTCTGTAAACCTGAAGATGGATCTGGAAGGTGCTTTAGAATTTGATGGCTATGTACATTATGTAGTTAAGGTTACTGCTTTAAAAGATGTAGCATTTAGCAATGTTGATTTCCATATCCCATTTGATAAAGGTGCGACCAAATATTTAATGGGATTGGGTGAGAAAGGTGGTGTAAGACCGGATACCGTAAAATGGAAATGGGATGTAGCCAATAAAAACCAGGATGCAGTTTGGATCGGTAATGTAAATGCGGGCCTGTATTACAATTTAAGAGACGAAAACTATGTCCGCCCGCTCAATACAAATTTCTATCTGCAAAAGCCTTTATTATTGCCAAAATCGTGGGGTAATGGCGATAAAGGTGGTATTCAGATTAATGTAAAAGGAAGTTCGATGCTTGCCGATAATTTTACCGGAGCAAGAAGCATGAAAAAAGGCGATGTGCTTTATTATAATTTCAATTTATTGATTACCCCATTTCATCTAATCAATACCGATTTTCAATGGGATAACCGTTTTTACCATAGGTATGGCGATTTGGATACCATTAAATCAACAGGAGCTACGGTGGTAAATATCCATCATGCTACGCCAATTAATCCATGGATCAACTATCCGTTTATCGAATGGAAAAAGATGAAAGCCTATATCGACAATGCGCATTCGAAAGGTTTAAAAGTGAAGATTTATAATACCGTTCGCGAGCTTTCTAACCATGCTTACGAGTGGCCTGCTTTGAGAAGTTTAGGTACCGAGGTATATTCTCCTGGAAAAGGGGGAGGCTTTAGCTGGTTGCAGGAACATTTAGATTCTAATTACATTGCCGCCTGGTTTGTGCCCGAAATTAAAGATGCCGCCGTAATTAACAGCGGTATGAACCGCTGGCATAATTATTACGTTGAAGGAATGAACTGGCTGGTAAATAACGTCGGGATTGATGGTGTTTATCTGGACGATGTGGCATTCGACCGTGTAACCATGAAGCGTATTAAGCGCGTATTAACACAAAATAACCACCCGGGTATTATCGATCTGCATTCCGCAAACCAGTACAACAAAAGTGATGGTTTTAATAACAGTGCCATTTTGTATATGGAGCACTTCCCCTACCTTAACCGCTTATGGTTTGGCGAATATTTCGATTACCAGAAAAATAACCCCGATTTCTTTTTAACCGAAGTAAGTGGAATCCCTTTTGGTTTAATGGGCGAAATGTTACAGGATGACGGAAACCCTTGGCGTGGTATGATTTATGGCATGACAAGCCGTTTGGGCTGGTCGGATAAAAGCGACCCTAAGCCATTATGGAAAGCCTGGGATAATTTTGGAATAAAAGGATCCGAAATGATCGGTTACTGGAGCGAAAACTGCCCTGTTAAAACAGATAACGCTAAAGTATTGGCAACGGTATATAAAAAACAAGGAAAAACCATGGTTGCATTAGCAAGTTGGGCAGAAGGCGATGTGAAAGTTAATTTAAACATCGACTGGGCTAAATTGGGCTTAGATGCATCAAAAGTTAAAATTACTGCACCTGCTATAGATAAATTCCAAGCCGCCGGAAGTTATCCTGATGGAAAATCAATTCCGGTTGAAAAAAGCAAAGGATTGATTTTGATAGTGGAATAGAGAGAAGCTATAGTCCCCGTTTGTAACGGGGATTACTGAGATACACATTTGTAATGTGTCTTTATAATTAAGATCGATATAATCGATCTTCTCGCTCATCCTCGTTAAAAACGAGGACGATATAGGCACGAAGCAATCTTAATGCGCTAAAAGGTAGCGATAGTTGTAGGATTGCTTCGTGCCCCGCAATGACGATTTTTTCGAGGATGCAATTCTACAGGTTGTTTATTCATCATAGGAGAAGTCAAGTTTAATAGCTAATGTGCTATTAAACTTGGCTTTTGCTTTATTACACCTTCACATTTTCCATTCCATACTGCTTTAACACATCGGCTGGCACACCTGCCCATTGGTTCGGTGAATTGCCGACATAACCAATATCTTTTACGCCAATTTCGGTCGTATAAAAGCCCGATGCCGTTAAATCGCGCATTCTATTAAAGAATGCTACGCCTGCCTGCATTTCTGGTCTGGCCTTTTTTGGGTAAGCGATTTCATCAACAATCGAAATCTGTTGGGTTTCTGATGCCTCAACAAATGGTTTCTGAAATTTATTAAAGCTGTATATATCCAGCCATTTTAACCCACCGCGCATGGGTACTTTATGTTCCGGAATATCTTTTACAATAAATTCGATAAACTCTGGTACCTTGGCATCGGATGCACTGCCCGAAACATCATCTTTTGGGATAATAATATCTGCCAAAACGGTAATGGTGGCCATTTCATGTTTGGTGAAATAAGTTTCTGCGTTAAGGCTTTTATCTCTATCTATTTCCCATTTTTCCCTACCGGCTTCTGCTTTCGGTTCTTCCGGAATAGGTTTGTCAGTTGTACTTTCGGGTTGTTTACAAGCTTCAACAAGAACAGCAGTACTTATTGCGGTAAGGCCAATTGCCTTTAAGGAATCTCTTCTATTCATCTTAAATATTCTGTTTTTTCTTTTGAGCCAAAATATATTCGGCGGTACGCATTGATAAGGCTAAGATTGTCCATGTGGCATTTTTGTCGCCTTGTTGTACAAACGGTCCAGCATCTACCACGAAAAGGTTTTTACAGTCGTGCGCCTGGCAATATTTATTCAAGGCCGATTTTTTAGGGTCATCACCCATACGGATGGTACCCACTTCGTGAATAATTTTTCCTGGATTTAATAAGCCGTAATTGGTATCGGCACCGTGAATCTCTGAGGTAACAACAGCACCCATTTCTTTCATAATAGATAAGAAAGTTTCTTGCATGTGTTTTGCCTGAAGAATTTCTTCCTTCGCCCAGGTATAGTTAAACCTCAGTACCGGAATACCATATTTATCAACCATGTTAGGATCTATTTCGCAATAGTTATTTTCCCTGGCAATTGCTGTTCCGCGGCCGGCCATGCCAACACTCGAACCATAAAAACGGCGGTAATCGTCTTTTAATGATTTTCCATAACCTCCGGCTTCTTTCATTTTCCCGTTCCTATCCGGTACCATGCCGTTAATTTGAGGTACGCCACCACCGAAACCGTAAGAAGGCATGCCCATGCCACCGCCGTATTCAATGTGGTAACCACGCGGGAAATTCAATTTCTTATTATCCAGCCACCATGGCGAATAGATGTGCACACTCCCCAAACCATCTTCGTTGTAACGTTTTCTATCCATCAGTTGAGGTAAGAAGCCGTAAACCCCGGCTCCGGTAGAATCGTGTAAATATTTTCCAACCACACCACTGCTGTTGGCCAGGCCTCCCGGGTGTGCCGACGATTTAGAGTTTAACAGGATACGTGCCGATTCGCAGGCACTGGCACCTAAAATAACCAGCTTACCGTTAACCTGATATTCTTGTAAATCTTTTCTGTTCACATAAGAAACACCGGTTGCTGTTCCGTCTTTATCTGTTATTACCTCGCGTACCATCGCATCGGTAATAACGGTTAAATTCCCTGTTTTAACGGCTGGAATAACCAAACACGATGAGGCAGAGAAATCACCATAAACCTTGCAGCTTCTACCGCACTGGCCGCAGTAAAAACATGGTGCACGATCGTTGTTTCCCTTTATGGATTCTGTCATTACGGCACCACGGCCTGTAATTACCCTTACACCCGCTTTTTCTGCGCCTTTTTTGATGAAAAGTTCATTTAAACGTGGTTTAGGTGGTTTCATAAAGATGCCATCTGGTTCGCTTTCAATTCCTTCAACAGTTCCGTAGATACCAATAATACGGTCTACTTTATCGTAAAATGGTTTTACATCGCTATAGGTAATCGGCCAGTCGTCTGTTAAACCATCCGTTGGTTTAAAATCTTCGGGGCCCATTCGCAAAGAAATTCTACCCCAATGATTGGTTCTCCCACCGAGCATACGCGAACGGAACCATTCGAATTCAGTTTTATTCTTCTGGGTATAAGGTTCTCCCTCTAATTCCCAGCCACCATAAGAAGCATCAAAATCGCCAAATGGGCGAACAGTGCCTGCACCACGGCGGGGCGATTCCCAGGGCCATTTTAATTGATGTGAATCTAATCGCGGATCGAAGTATTGACCGGCTTCGAGCATTAAAACTTTTTGACCTGCATTTGCCAATACGTATGCAGCCATTCCGCCACCAGCACCCGAGCCAACAACAATGGCATCGTAAACGGTAGGCGATTTTTTTATCTGAAAGTCACTCATGAATTGTGGTTAGCTATTTTATATACTCTAATCTAAAGCTTAATTTTTTGAAATAAAAGCAATTCCCTTCTTTGGAATCAATATAGATAAATAATGGTTTGTGGTATTTCTAAATCGTATTACGTTGTTCATTTATTTAAAGCCACACCAACGGTTTTTTTATTTGGAAATAAGGATTCATATTATATTTTACATTTCGCATCATTTTATAAAGTCGCTCTATTGTTACATTATCACTTGTATGTTCAGCTCCAGATAAACTTGATTATCTTTGTGGTTAAATTATCAAGACCAGTGTCAGAATATATAGAACAATTTATCTCCGCTCTAAAAGTAAGCCTAACATCGGCAAGTTTTGTAAAGGTTTCATTAGGGAACTATAAAGGTGAAGAAGAAGCGCTTAAACAATTGCTCATCCGCAAAGTTGTGATCAAACGTGAAGATAAACTGGCTTTTACCTACCGTTATAAAACCCGCGATATGGTGAAAAACTATACTGTTGACGAAGCTTTAGTTTTGATTTCTGATTATCTGCATCATGGTTTTAAAATCGCTACGCTGTTTACTACCGAAAAAGACCTTATTTTAGAGGAACTGAACAATGGCAAAGTAGTTTTTAGAGAAACGAAAGCATCAAGTAAAGAAGCACCTTCTCCAAGCCACGATAAAGAAAAACTTAGGTTGATTAAACCGGAAGCAAAACCGTACTTAACTGAACTGAAAATTACCGATACAGATGGCAAAGTATTTAAAAATGCGCAGGATAAATTCCGCCAGATTAACCACTACATCGAAATTTTAAGTTCTTTAATTAAGGAGTTACCGGAAGGTACCATTAAAAAAGTGGCAGATATGGGTTCGGGCAAAGGCTATTTAACTTTTGCACTGTACGATTACCTGCATTCGGTTTTAAAGTTGCAAACCGAAGTGGTAGGGGTAGAGTACCGCCAGGATATGGTTGATTTGTGCAACCAGGTTGCAGCTAAATCTGCTTTTAAGCAACTGAGTTTTGTACAGGGAACCATTGAAGATTATCAGGCTGATGATGTAAACCTGTTAATTGCTTTGCATGCCTGCGATACGGCAACAGATGATGCGATTTTTAAAGGCATCAAGGGCAACGCCGAACTGATTGTGGTTGTTCCTTGTTGCCATAAACAGATCCGAAGAGAAATTGAGCAGCACAAAGTGAAAAATGATGTTTCTTTTTTAACCAAATATGGTATTTTTTTAGAACGCCAGGCAGAAATGGTTACGGATGGTATACGAGCACTGATTTTAGAATATTTTGGGTACAAAACCAAGGTTTTTGAGTTTATCTCTGATGCGCATACGCCTAAGAATGTGCTTGTGGTTGGGATAAAAAAAGCGGAAAGCTTAAAGACCAAAGCTGAAAACGAAAAGCAGGCCGAAATTTTACAGAAAATTAAGGCGAGCAAACAATATTTCGGGATTGGTTACCATCATTTAGAGCGGTTGCTGGAGTTGTAGTGTTCTAAAACGATCGTTATGCTGAATTTATTTCAGCATCTACCTTCCATTTATGATAGATTTTAGTTCGGAAGACAATTCTCCTTGCAAATCAGGCCCTGAAACAAGTTCAGGGTGACGAAGACTTTTTTAATTCATAGTTAAACATAAATCCACAACAGCACAGGCTTTCTCCGGGTTTTAAGCAAGGCATCTATCTTTTTCATCGTTCCGTCTGATAAAACAGGGCAACCAGCGCTTTGTCCGAATAGGGTTTGCGGATATATTTCCTGGTTGGGAACCGGTGTATAAGAATGCAAAACCACAATCCTTTTAAAGGCATTACTGTTTGTTTTCTCTAAACCGTACATTTTATAATGAACATTGATGCCCCAATTGCTGTATGCGCGGCCTTTAACTTTATATTTGCCTAAGGAGGTACAATAACTACCTTCTTTATTGCTAAAAACTACCTTGGTTGGAGTGCTTCCGCCGCCAACGCCGTGGGCGCATAAGCCTTCGATGGTGATTTCTTTCTGTTTGAAATCGTAAACAAAAATCCTGTTTTTACCCGAATGGATGCTCATATCAACCATTATGGCGATGGAGGTATCCATTTTGTTTTTCTTGCAGAAAGCTAAGGCTTCATTAATTCTTTCGGGACTGATTTGGTTGTTCGCAAGAAGTTTAAACCCTATCAAGGTGAATAAAGTGATGAGCACGAATAACTTTTGCATATACAAATTAATGGAAGAAAAGCAGATTGGCTTGGTTGGTAAAACACCAACCAATAGCGGTGTTTATAAGTGCAATAAAATCAAAGCCACTAATGCCGGGATAGATTGCACATATAAAATTTTCTTACTGGCAGTTGCTGCACCGTAAATGCCGGCAATAATTACGCAGGTTAAAAAGAATATGGCTACATAAAATTTCCACTGGTGATCATTTATGCATAACGACCAGATTAAACCTGCTGCTAAAAAGCCATTGTACAGCCCTTGGTTGGCTGCCAGTGCTTTTGTTGATACAAATAAATCTTTAGGTATCGTTTTAAATACTTTGGGTGCTTTGGTGGTCCAGGCGAACATTTCGAGCCAAAGGATATAAATGTGAATGAAGGCAACAAGCCCGATCATGATTTGTGCTGCTATTTGCATATATACTTGATTACACTGATTTAAATGATTGCTTTGATTAAAAGATTATATCCATTAACATATCCTTTTAATAAAGATATAAAACTTTGAGGATTATTGATGCAGCATGTTTTTAGCTCACTGGTCGATTTTTAGCACTTTCCTTTGTTAATAAACCCGATAATAGCGAACATCCCGATGTAAAATCGGGATAAAGCGGATAGCGGGACGGGTGCTCCCGACAAGATTCGAACTTTCATTTTCTAATGGTTTAAAGAATTTAACTTTAATCTTTCCGCTTTGGCCGCTCTTGGTACTTTTAGCTTTAGTCTTTCTATCCTTTCTGTCATGCTGTCAGTAAACCATGGTCTCATTTTTTACATTTTATCAGTCTTTTACCCATATTATCTGCCAAAAACCAATTGGCACAAGCATTGTTTAATAGGAGTAGAAATTATAATACTTTAAAAAGAGAAAATAAAAATACAATGGGAAAAATTATTGGAATAGACTTAGGAACAACAAACTCTTGCGTGAGCGTAATGGAGGGCAACGAGCCTGTAGTTATCGCAAACAGTGAGGGTAAACGTACTACACCGTCTATTGTTGCTTTTGCAGAAAACGGTGAGCGCAAGGTTGGCGAGCCTGCTAAACGTCAGGCTATAACCAACCCAACAAAAACGATATATTCGATTAAACGCTTTATGGGTAACAGCTACGACGAAAGTGCGAAAGAAGCTGGACGTGTACCTTATAAAGTGGTTAAAGGCGATAACAACACACCACGTGTTGAAATCGACGACAGAAAATACACTCCACAGGAGATTTCTGCAATGATTTTGCAGAAAATGAAAAAAACTGCTGAAGATTTCTTAGGTCAGGAAGTTACTGAAGCGGTAATTACCGTACCTGCTTACTTTAACGATGCGCAACGTCAGGCTACTAAAGAAGCTGGCGAAATTGCAGGTTTAACTGTAAAACGTATTATTAACGAGCCAACTGCAGCTGCCTTAGCTTATGGCTTAGATAAAGCACACAAAGACATGAAAATTGTTGTGTTCGACTGCGGTGGTGGTACACATGACGTTTCTGTTTTAGAATTGGGTGACGGTGTTTTCGAAGTAAAATCTACTGATGGTGATACACACTTAGGTGGTGATGACTTTGACCACATCATTATTGATTGGTTAACTTCAGAATTTAAAGCTGAAAACAACATGGACCTTGCAAAAGATCCAATGGCTTTACAACGTTTAAAAGAAGCTGCTGAGAAAGCTAAAATTGAGTTATCGAGCACAACTTCTACTGAAATTAACTTGCCATACATTACTGCTGATGCCAGCGGCCCTAAACACTTGGTACGTACATTATCTCGTGCTAAATTTGAGCAATTGGCTGATAGCTTAATTAAACGTACTATCGATCCTTGTAAATCTGCTTTGAAAAATGCTGGTTTAAGCACAAGCGATATCGACGAAATTATCTTAGTTGGTGGTTCAACACGTATTCCTGCTATTCAGGATGCTGTTAAAGCTTTCTTCGGTAAAGAGCCAAGTAAAGGTGTTAACCCTGATGAGGTTGTAGCTATCGGTGCTGCAATTCAAGGTGGTGTATTAACCGGTGATGTGAAAGATGTATTGTTATTAGACGTTACGCCTTTATCATTGGGTATCGAAACCATGGGTGGTGTAATGACTAAATTAATTGAGTCGAACACAACTATCCCAACCAAAAAATCAGAAACTTTCTCAACCGCAGCTGATAACCAGCCTTCAGTAGAGATCCATATTTTACAGGGTGAGCGCCCAATGGCTGGCCAAAACCGTACAATTGGCCGTTTCATTTTAGATGGTATTCCACCAGCACCTCGTGGTGTGCCTCAGGTAGAAGTATCATTCGATATTGATGCAAACGGTATCTTACACGTAAGTGCAAAAGATAAAGCTACTGGTAAAGAGCAAAAAATCCGTATCGAAGCTTCTTCAGGTTTAACTGATGCTGAGATCAAAAAAATGAAAGAAGAAGCTGAAGCTAATGCAGCAGACGATGCTAAGCAAAAAGAAGAAGCTGATAAAATCAATGGTGCTGATGCTTTAATTTTCTCTACAGAGAAACAGTTAAAAGAGTTTGGTGATAAATTATCTGCTGATAAAAAAGCACCTATCGAAGCTGGTTTGGAGAAATTAAAAGCAGCTCACGGTTCTCGTAACTTCGCAGATATCGATGCAGCATCAGCTGAATTGCAAGCGGCATGGAACGTAGCTTCTGAGGAAATGTATAAAGATGGCGGTCAGCCTCAAGGTGGTGAGCAGCCACAAGCTGATGGTCAGCCTCAGGGTGGTGGCGATAACGTTACCGACGTTGATTTTGAAGAAGTAAAAGAAGATAAATAAGTCTTAAAGTCTTCAGCCCTGAGTCGAGAGTCTTGGGCAAATAAAATAAAAAGCGTTTCTGATTAAGTTCAGGAACGCTTTTTTTGTGCTATGCAAAACCTCGCAGGTTTTAAAAATCTATGAGGTTTGGAAATCACTTATATTACCTTAAATATCTTATATGGTTCAAAAGATTTTGGAAACGAATGGTTCTGTACTTTTCTGGAACTATAGTCCCGCCATTCGCTACTTCCGATGCTAATTTAGTGCCGATTTATCGGTAAAGGATCGGAATCGCTGCTGTCGGGTTTATGGAGGAGGACCTGTGCCTTTAGGAGGGGTTTTTATAACGATTTGGTTAATTTATATGTTCCTTAAATATCTTATATGGTTAAAAACCACGCGCCATGGTTCGTGTCGCCACGAACCATTTCCAAACCGCTCAAGTTTGAAATTGAGCGTTGATTTTACTAGAACCAATATGGTTTACAATGATAATTTTAGTGTTATTGAAAATGAATGGTGCTGTACTTTTCGGGAACTGTAGTCCCGCCATTCGCTACTTCCGATGCTAATTTAGTGCCGATTTATCAGTAAAGGATCGGAATCGCTGCTGTCGGGTTTATTGAGGAGGACCTGTGCCTTTAGGAGGGGTTTTTATAACGATTTGGTTAACTTATATGTTCCTTAAAGATCTTATATGGTTAAAAACCTGTTAATATTTTTTTATTGTTAACAGGGAAATAACTCTTTCTGTTAAAAAACCGTAAAAAAGGCAGTTATACACCAAACCCAAAAAGAAAAAGGGACTATTCATAATTCCAAAAAGCAAAGTATGTGTAGGGAAACGTAAAATATAATATAGCTTGGCGATAGCGCGTGTAGTATGGTCATTTCCATCCGTGCCTTCCTCAACCGCTCCGTATGCAATAAATGTTATTATAGTGAAAATCAAAAATAGGACTGAGGCAGAAACGAAAACCAAAGGCTTAAAATTAGTTATTTTCATGGTGCGTTGTTAAACAATCTGTTTCTGTGTTGTAGCGAGACGCTACAACTAGATAAGTTGCTGCAAATTAAAGTATTTCCGCTGCCGTTGGGTTTAGGAGAGAGAATTTGTGCTTTTAGGAGGGGTTTTTATAGCGGTCGCCATGCTGAATTTATTTCAGCATCTTTCTTGACATTAAGACCCTGCAATGAATTCATGGTGACGAACAAAATCTAAACCAGATTCTCTTCAATAATATCCTGTAATTCTTTTTCGTTTACCGATAATTCGTGAAGGAGTTTAAACTGGTTTTTAGCCCGGTCTAAATTTTGCTCAGCATAACTGGTAGGGTAATAGTTATTGCCACTTAAAAAATCGGTTAAGAAACGCAGTGCCTGCATGTAAATAATGTACTTGCCCGAAAATAAAATAAGCTCTTTTTCAGTTTCTGTTAAGATGCCTTTCATTTCCGATAAATAGCCTTTTATCATGGCTTCAAAGTAAGGCAGGCGTATTTTTATTTTATCGAGGTCTGTTTCGTTTTCGGAAAAAGCACAGAGATAGGTACGCATCATATCACCCAGATCGGAAATAAACTTGCCCGGCATAATGGTGTCCAGATCGATTACGCAGATTCCTTCATTGGTTTCATTGTCCAACAATACATTACTGATCTTGGTATCGTGGTGCATTACACGATCGGGAAAATCTTTTCTGTGCGAATATGAAGTGTAATAATCTAAGATATATTTATGCGTTAAGGCCTCCGAAAGTTGTTCTTTTGCCTGCTCTTTTATTGTTTCCGATGTTTGGTTTAAGGCCTGTGTAAACTGTTCGTATCTTAAGGCCAGGTCGTGAAAGCCAGGTATAGTAGGCTGAAGTGTTTTGGCCTCAAAACGATCCAGCAGCCGGCTAAGCTTACCAAATTGTTTGGCGGCCTCATAAGCCTGCTTGGGGTCGGCGAGTACCTCCAAAGAGATGGTATTGGGCACAAAGGGGAGCATGCGCCAATATTCCTGATGGATATAAGCCATTTCTTCGCTATTGGCTGTAGAAACGGGTTTGATAAAAAGATACTCAGGGTAGGTAAAAGCAAGGTAATCGGCAATTGCCCTGAGGTTATTCGCAATAACCTGGGGCGATTTAAAAACCGAGGTGTTGATGTTTTGAAGAATGTATTTTTTTTCTTCTGCCAATGGCGAAAGCAAATAAGTACGGTTTATTAATCCCGTACCTATTTGTGTAATTTTTGTATTTTCTTTAGCGTATCCGTAGGCTTCTAAAACTTCGGAATCTAAATCTAGTTCCATAGTTTTTCTGGATATGTTCCGTTTTTAACCAATTGGTCAATACTGTCCTGAACATAAGGTTTATCTTCTTTATACGTTACACCGAACCATTTGTTTGATGTTGGTACAACTTTAAAAGTTGCAGTATTACTTTTTACCAGGTTTTCGCCAATTAATGGAATAAAGAATTCGGCCTTAGGTTTATCTTTATTGGCCTCGGCAAACTCTCTGAAAAGTTCTTCTGTAATTTTGAATACTGCAGGTGTAAATCCCCAAAAATTCATAGATACAGGCGTTTCGTAAGCCAGTGGGAACTCTTCGCCGTTTTCTTCGTAAAAAATACTGCCGTCTTTAGGGTAAACTTTTGTACGTTCTACAATTTCTTTAAGGTTGCCAGCTTCATCTACTTTGCAAACACCACGCGAAACAGCACCAAACTCTGATAATGTTTTACCGATTTCGTAACCGATAATCGAATAATTGCTGTCGGTAACTTCGGTAGTTAAAAAATCAACCATCTTTTTAAAGGCATCATAACCATAATAATCATCTGCATTGATTACACAGAATGGTTCTTTAATTACATTTCTGCCCGAAAGGATGGCATGTGCAGTACCCCAGGGTTTCTCTCTGTAAATTTCTTCTTCTATGCCAAACTGTTTTAAGTCGAAGTTCTGAAAAACGTAGTCAGTTTCAATTCTTCCGGCAAGTTTCGGTTCGAAAATGGCTTTAAAGTTCTCTACAAACTCTTCTTTAATGATAAATACAACTTTACCAAAACCGGCATTTATTGCGTCATATATTGAATAATCGATAATGGTTTCGCCGTTTGGGCCAAATCCATCAATCTGTTTCATGCTTCCATAACGGCTGGCCATACCTGCGGCCAATATTAATAGGGTGGGTTTCATCAATTGTTTATTATATTTTTATCTGTGAGGGTTAAACACTTTATACAATTCATTCATGATGTTGTTTTCATCTGATGAAATTAATTGTTTGGGCGTTTTATCATGTTAATTAGTAAGTTTTAAAATCCAAAAAGTCCGCCACCGCTTTTAGTGCGTGTTTTCTTTCCTGTAAGCATTCCGAAAATACCACGTACAATCTCCTTGCCAATCTGGCGGGTGATGGTTGCGCCCATAACCTGCTCTACCAAACTTTTCTCGCCTGGTTTAGGTTTGCTTTCAGCTTCGGCCTGTTTTTGAGCCTCTACTTCTTGCTTGGCCTGTTCGGCAGCAGCCGTTTGTTCATTAATACGCTTGGTTAATATTTCGTATGCACTTTCCGGGTCGATAGTGTCTTTATATTTCGTGTACATCGCGCTGGCATGCACCACCTGATCAAAATCTGCAGCAGTGAGCGGCCCCATAATTGCCCTTGGTGGGGTAAGCATGGTAGCCGAAACCTCTGTTGGTATACCTTTTTCATTTAATACGGTTACCAATGCCTGGCCAGTACCCAGTGAGGTTAATATTTTATCAATTTCGTAAAAATCTGATTTTGGATAGGTGTTAACGGTTTTTTTCAAAGCATCAACATCATTCGGGGTAAATGCCCTTAAAGCATGCTGAACGCGGTTACCCAACTGACCCAAAACGCTTTCGGGCACGTCGGTTGGTGCCTGTGTACAAAAGAAAACGCCGATTCCTTTCGAGCGGATGAGCCTGATAATGGTTTCTATCTGTTCTAAAAATGCTTTCGAAGTGTTTTTGAACAACAGATGCGCCTCGTCGAAAAAGAAAATCAGTTTCGGTTTATCCAGGTCGCCAACTTCGGGCATGGTGTTAAACAGTTCTGCCAGTAAACTTAATAGAAAAGTTGAATATAAAACAGGTTGGTTCTGAACATCGGCAATGTTTAATAGGCTGATGGTTCCTTTGCCATCAACGCGTTCGAAAAGATCTTCAATATCGAAAGATTTTTCGCCGAACATGCCAGCCAATCCCTGTTGCTCAATAGCAACGATTTTTCTTAATATGGTACCTGAGGTAGCTGTTGATATTGTGCCGTAGCTGCTTTTTATTTCGGCCGCACCTGCACCTTCTGATAAATAAGATACCAGTTTCTTTAAATCGTTTAAATCAATGATGGGCATTTTGTTATCGTCGGCATATTTGAATATTACCGCCATAACGCCTACCTGGGTATCGTTTAAATCTAAGATTTTTGATAAAAGCGTAGGTCCAAATTCGAGTACGGTTGCGCGCATCTGCGCACCCATTTTCCCTGAAAGTGAATAAATTTCTACCGGGAAGCCTGTAGGGGAGAAAGGTTTATTGAGCTGTTGCGCCCTTTCTTCAATTTTTGGGTTAACCGATCCTGGCTGGTTTAATCCTGATAAATCGCCTTTAACATCCAACATAAAAACCGGAACGCCGGCATCTGATAGTTGCTCGGCCAATAACTGTAGCGTACGTGTTTTACCAGTTCCTGTTGCCCCGGCAATCAGCCCGTGCCGGTTCATCATTTTTAACGATAAATTAACTTCGGCTTCGCTGTAAACCTGTCCGTCTAAAATTCCGGCGCCTAAATAAATGTACGAACCCGATGGGGCGTAGGATGATTTTATTTTTTCGATGAATTTTGAAGACAAATCGCTCATTTTTTTCAAATTAGACCGCCAATTTAAGAAACTAATCTTAAAAGATTGTGTTTTTTACATTCACATTTAATGCAAAATACTGCACAAACGGTTGTTTAGCGGTGTTGGTTAAGTTGCTTATAATAATTTAGTTCGTTCTGAAGTGCAGTTATTTCCAACTGCATATTTTGCAGTTGATTGAGCAGGTGCGAAACCGCATGAATACCCTCGAGGTTAATTTCAAGATCGTGCGCCAAACGCAGATACTGCTCAAGCTTAGATAATTCATCAACAGGTAAAAAGAGCGATTGCTTTTCAACCTTGGTATGGATCAGGCCAAAATCTTCGAGAGAATGAATAAAATTGATCTCTACGTGATGGTAAGCACAAATGTCTTCTACAGGTATTAGATAGGTTTCCATAATGGTTAGAATTTGGAAAGTTTTTCGAATAATTCTTTTTGTTCGGGAGTTAAACCTGTTGGCAATTTTACCTGCCATTTAATGTACAGATCGCCAAACTGGTTGTCTTTTTTGTAAACTGGGAATCCCTTGCCTTTTAACCGCAATGTTGCATCTGGTTGTGTGCCCTCGGGTACTTTAAGCTTCACCTTACCGTTTAAGGTTTCTACAATTTTTTCGCCCCCTAATATGGCGGTATAAACATCTATTTCTTCTTGTATATAGATATCATTACCCTTACGCTTAAATTTAGGATCGTCGGTAATGTTGAATTTTATAAACAAGTCGCCCGGAGGACCATTGTTAACGCCTGCAGCTCCATAGCCTGGAAGTTTGATTTTCTGCCCGTTTTCTACTCCAGCCGGAATGGTAATGCGCACCTGTTTTCCGTTAACAGTTAAAGTTTGTTTGTGCGTAGTATAGGCATCGAGCAGGTTCAACTGTAAATCGGCATTATAATCCTGGCCCTTAAAAGGAGAATTTCTGCTGCTTCTGCCGCCACCGCCAAACATCGAAGAAAAGAAATCAGAAAAATCATCGCCACCAAAGCCTCCTGAGTAGCTGTTGCCTCCTCCATATCCACCACCTTGCGATTGGTACTGCCGCTGTTGTTGCTGTTGAGCATCCAATTGGTCGGCGTGTTGCCAATCCTTGCCGTATTTGTCGTATTTTTTCCTTTTCTCAGGATCACTTAAAACTTCGTTAGCCTCATTAATCTGCTGAAATTTTTTATTGGCTTCTTCGTTGTTCGGGTTAAGATCGGGATGGTGTTTTCTGGCTAATTTTCTATAAGCTTTTTTAATATCCTCAGCAGTTGCATCTTTTTTTAAATCGAGGATTTTATAATAGTCTATGTAGTCCATATTGGCTTAACAAATAAATAAGGGTAATGTTCGGTTTTATGGTATAAAGGTAAGCTTTTAATGGTGGATTTGGGTTTTGGATTAATGCGATGATATTATATTTTTTCCGTTAAGTTAAGTGTACCAGGGTTTGTGGCAACCAGCTTAATTATCTTAACTGCTAAATGGTAGTTACATGTTTATAATCAAATACCGCTTCGGGCGCATACGCTTAGGTGGCTCAGGTGGCGAAAAAAAGCAAATCCGATTATCAATGAAAACTGTTGCGCATAAAAAAAGTGCCCCAGATTGAGGCACTTTAATCGATAAAGGCAGAGAGAAATTATTTTTTGTTTTTTACATACTTTTCTAACCATTGATCTTGCTCCCAAAGCATGTGGAGCAGGTTTTCCTTACCACGGTAACTGTGCGCCTCATAAGGTAAAAACACAAAACGGGTGGTGCCGCCCGCACCTTTAATGGCATTGAACAAACGTTCGCTATTAATGGGGAAAGTACCTGGATTATCATCCGAATCGCCGTGGATTAACAAGATAGGTGTTTTAATTTTATCGGCATAACTAAAAGGGCTCATTTCGTAATAAAGTTGCGGTGCCTGCCAGTAGGTACGTTCTTCATTTTGAAAACCAAACGGCGTTAAAGTACGGTTATATGCTCCGCTGCGGGCTATGCCTGCGGCAAAAAGGTTGGTATGCGCCAATAAGTTTGCGGTCATAAATGCACCATAACTATGGCCGCCAACAGCCATACGTTTTTTATCTCCAACACCTAAATCAGCCAGTTTATTAATGGCTGCCTCGGCATTTAATTGCAATTGATCCACAAAAGTATCGTTCGGTTTTTTGCCGTCTTTGGCTACAATTGGCATTTCGGCATTATCTAAAACAGCATAGCCACGGGTTACCCAAAAAATAGGGGATGCCCAGCTAATGGTGGTAAACTTATCTTTCGATCCACGGATCTGTGCAGCATCTGCAGCAGAGTTAAACTCGCGCGGATAAGCCCAGATCAGCGTAGGTAGGGGCCCATCTTTGGCTTTGTTATATCCTTTAGGCAGATAAAGATCACCTGTTAAATCAACACCATCAGCACGTTTGTAAGAAATCTTTTCTTTGGTAATGCCCTCTAATGATGGATATGGGTTGGTGAAATTGGTAATCGGCTGATCTGCGATACGGAGCATCAGGTTTTTTATAAAATAATTCGGAACCAGTTTCTGGCTTTCCTTGCGGGTAAGTAAAACGAGTTTATCAGGATTGATCACATCGCTTACATATTCGAAAGTTCCTTCAGCGCTCCGCCAGATAATTTCGTTCTTTTTGGTTGCTAAATCAAATTTGGCCAAGAAAGGCAAATCTCCTTTTTCTGATGAACCTACCGCATTGTTCATCAATAATTTGGTGCCATTATCAACTGTTTTAATTACCTGGCGGCCATATTTGTTTTTAGTGGTAACTGGTGAGCCGGGATTGCCGTAAGCATCGGTTTGGTTGCGGCTGTATAATTCTTCAACCGCACCGGTTGTTGGGTTGTAACGGCTTACTTTATTGGTTTGTTTGCTGCGTAAACCTTCCATAATAAGGGCAAGGTTAGCATCGCCCCATTGTACGCCACGGTAACGGGTTTGTGTTTTAAATAATTCTTTTTCAGTTCCGCTAAAAGGTGCACTTAAAGCGTAAACCGCATCGTGGAAAGGCACATCTTTCTTAATTAAACCGCTATCCAAAGGTTTGCTCCATACCAATGTAGCAGCTTCATCGTCCCTCCAGTCGAAACTGCGGGGTACATTTTGCGTATTATCGTAGCCCGATGGTGTACCTTCCGAAGAAGGCAGCTCTGCAATCACTTTTATGGCTTTACCCGTTAAATCGGTAATGGTTACTGTTGATGGAAAACCGTAGGCAGAAACCAAATAAGAAAATGGCTTACGGATGGTTTCGATCAGCATATAGTTTTTATCGGGCGATAAACTTGTTAAACCATAAATGGCTGGTTTGCCAATTGGTATTTCTACCCCTGCTGTATTTTTTACCAGTTGCGAAGTGGCAAAAAACTCAAACAACTGTTCATCAAAAGGCGATTTAATTAAATCCTGAAAGGTAGCACTCGGAGCTGCTTTACCTAAATTTTGCTGAATGGTTGGCCCTTTTGGCATTAAGGGTTTTGTAGGGGCCGCACTAGCCGGTTTGGTTACAGCACGGTAAATAATGGTATTATCGTTTAACCAGGTTAGGCCACTGCCCAAAACAACATTTAAGAAAGTTTTATTGGTTTTAGTTGCTTTTTTTGTGGCTAAATCAATAATATAGAGATCTACACCTTTTTGCGTGGTATTGGTAAAGGCAATTTTATTCTCTGAAGGATTCCAGTTAATATTACTTGCAAACAAGGGGCTTGGTAATCCGGTAACCTGAAAGGTTTGGTTGGATTTTATATTTTTAAGACTAAAATTATTAATGTAAGTCTGCCTGCTAGGCGAATAATTGTTGGGATTTAGCCGTAACCCTGCAATCCGGTATTCGGGCATGGCCAGTTCTTCTACCGAAGGATAGGAATTACGTTCGCTAAATAAAATCCACTCTGCTTTGCCATCTATGCTCACGCCAGGTGTTGGTTTGGCAAGTAGCAGATCGGCAATTTCTTTAGGTGGGGTTTGGTAGCTTATGGCATCCTGTGCCGCTACCTTAAACGAAACACAAGTGCCCGCTATCAATAAATAGAGGTGTAGTTTTTTAATCATTTCAAGTTAGTTTGTCTGAGATAAGGGATGATCAAATATTGCAAAATTTAACTAATTACAGCGTAACTTCTTATTTACATGGTTTGTTTGGGAAATGCGCATGTCTGCGGTTAAAAGCTGGATAAATAAATTCCATTATCCATTTTACATTTTCCTTTCATTTAAGGATACAGGCTGCTTATATGTGCCACAGAATTGGTAACCATTTCTTTTAAAACGGCAATATCTATATCGCTTATTTTTTTTACATAAATACAAGCCTTGGCTGTTTTATGTTTGCCAAATTTACCCAGTAATGCTTCGCGGTCTTTAAATTGTGAAGATAAATACAAAGATATAGCATCTTTCCGTGGCGAAAAACCAACCAAAGGTGCATCGCCCTCCCTGCCACTTTCATATTTGTAATGATAGCTGCCAAAACCAACAATGGCATGGCCCCACATTTTGGCCTTAAAACCTGTTGTTTCAGTTATGATTTCTAATAAATTATAGCAATCTGCCCGCTTGGTTTCGTCGGTTACTGTATTCAAAAAATCGGATACACTTAAATCGTTTTCGGTAGTTTTATTCTGTGCCATATCATTTTTTTAAAAATGAATATAAGCTTTTATTGAAAGAATTTGTGCGCTTGTAAGTTGGTGATTTAGAATTTCATTGAGGCTTAGTTCCTTTTTGTTTTGTTCTCGCCGTTAAAAAATGGCAATTACCAGTGTTTTTACACTTTTTCTTAAAAGTAAATTGATAAATGTCAAAAAAACAACATGTTTTATACAACCTTTTACAGTTATTTCTACATTTGAATTGTCAATCGTCCCTGATAGCTGATTTAATTATTTTTTCATTTTTAAAAATTAATTATCTCAATGACAACACAATTAAAACAAGGAGAAATCCTTGAGCGCTTAGTGCGCAGAGATCGTATGGGCATCAGCGAGCTTTCCAGAAAGCTTAATGTTAGCCGCAGAACAATTTACAACTGGTTTGGTCAAGACAGGATTGGTCATGAAGTAATTTGGCAGGTAGGCAAATTGTTGGGCCAAGATCTTTCGGCATCCTTCCCAGAAGCTTTCCCCAAGTACAGTTCCGACCCCACAAATCAATCTTCGGATCCAGGCAAACAAATTGGATCGGATACCAATTCGGTATATTTCTGGATGAACAAGTACATTCATTTATTGGAGAAATACAACGATCTGTTAATCACCGATGAGCAACAGGAAGATCCAATCAGTAAGGAATTCCCTTTAAGAAATAAAAAGTCTGAAGCGTTTTTATATCAGTAAAATATTATACTAACCAAATACTGCAATTGCCCAGCTTGATGAACGTGATTAAATCCTCCCGTTAGATTTTTTTTATTATCCGTAAATCAGGCAGATACAATTGTTTCTCTTCTTCCTATTCTAAACTTTGTAATATTTTTAGGTGTTAACGTCTATGCTTTTATAAATTTCTAAATTGGTAATCATCAATTTAGAAAAATAAGGTTATGACCGTTAACTGGAATAAATATTTTTTAGGTTACACTAGCCTAATCATTTGCTTTTTATTTTCTTTTTTTTCTGTTAATGCACAGCAAAAATTAAATGTAGCTATCGCTGGGTTAAATCACGATCACGTGTATCTCATTATGAATAGCTATCAGAAAGCTGAAGTTAACATTATCGGCATTGCCGAAAGTAACCCCGTGCTGGTAAATAAGTTTAAAACCCGCTATAAAATTCCTGATAGTGTATTTTATACCAACCTGCCTGATCTGTTGAAAAGAAGAAAGCCAGATGTAGTATTGGCCTACAATGCAATTAGCGATCATTTAGCCGTTGTAGAGGCTGCAGCTCCGCTCGGCATATCGGTAATGGTAGAAAAACCATTGGCGGTAACGGTAAAGCAGGCCGAAAGGATGGCCGCACTGGCCAAACAATATAATGTACATGTGCTTACCAACTATGAAACTACCTGGTACCGGAGTAACCAGGAGATTTATAAAAATGTAAAAGAAGCAAATAGTATAGGCCCTTTAAGAAAAATAATTGTTCATGATGGGCACGAGGGGCCGAAAGAAATTGGTGTGAGCAAGGAGTTTTTAAGCTGGTTAACCGACCCTGATAAAAATGGGGCTGGAGCACTTGTCGATTTTGGCTGTTATGGTGCCAACCTAATGACCTGGCTTATGGATGGAAAGGAGCCGGTTTCTGTTACTGCGGTTACCCATCAGATTAAGAAAGAGATTTATCCAAATGTGGATGATGATGCCACAATTTTGTTGGAATACCCTAATGCTACCGGAATTATCGAAGCCTCGTGGAACTGGCCTTTTAGTATAAAAGATATGGAAGTATTTGGTGCCAATGGATACATTCAGGCTGTTAATGAAAAAGATTTAAGGGCAAAGAAAAACGGTGAAAACGAATATAAAATTTATCAGGCCAAAATATTGGATCCGGTTTATTCCAATCATTTGAATTATTTATCTGCCGTTTTAAAGGGCCAAATTAACCCAAAGAATGATCTGTCATCTTTGGCCAATAATTTAACTGTGGTAAAAATTTTAGAAGCGGCTAAAACCTCAGCCAAAACAGGTAAAAAGATCATGTTAAAATAGCCTGGCTACATAACAAAAATAGCCACCGTAATGATGGCTATTGATAAAAGATTTTTCATCTTTCTATGGTGTGCCTGCCCTCCGCGGATCTCCCGCTCACAGGACTTTTTTCTCTTGTTCTTTATGCTTAACAATTTAGGCAATAGTTGGTTTTGTTCTGCAAAATAATTTTACACATCCTGTGGAAAATGTTAATATCTCTGCAGCTCATTTAATTGGCGCAGCCAAAAGGCAGGTAACTGTAAAGAAGTTTACGTATTTTTTTTATATAAAACTTTTTACGGCCTGCTGTGTTTGTGATTTTGACCGTTCTGAGGCATAATTATCCCAATATAAATGATCAAATCCTAAATCATGACCGAATTAAATAACGAGCTTTTTTGTAGGTTGGGCGATTTGTCTGTTGATGGCTATTTTATTTTTGAACCTCAACAACAAAAATTTTCATACCTGAATAACCCAGTAGCAGAAATTTGGGAAACTAGATTGGATGATATTTTGGCCAATCCGCAATTACTCCTAAATCGCGTTCATCCCGAAGATTTAGTACATGTACTGTCGTGTTATGAAGAATGTTTAGAGAGTGGGGCCGAAAAAAAGTACGAATTCCGTTTATTGTTTCCCGATAGGGAGAAATATGTGCGCGCAATTGTTTCTGCCATAAAAGATGACGCGGGGCAACGTTTGGTTGGTACGGTAGAAGATACCACTGTAATGCGGCACAACAAAATTCACATTGAGCAGATTAACGCCCGGAAAAATATAACATTAGAGGTGTTGGCGCACGATTTAAAAGAACCGCTTGGCATGATGAAATTAACAGCTTCATCCATGGAAGATGGCATTGCACGAATAGGCGATGAACAAATGATGAATTCTTTGAGCTTTATTAAAGATATGTGCGAACGTAACCTGCTTTTGGTGCGTAGCATGATTAACCGCGAATTCTTAAAATCGTCGGTTGTAGAAATTGGTAAGGAGCGTGCCGATCTGGTTTGGGAACTTAGAGATGTAGTACGCTTTTATAAGCGATCTAAGCTCGGTAAAACCAAAAACATTCAGTTTACCAGTTCTGCCGATCAGATTTACCTGCGTTTAGATAGCATGAAATTTTTGCAGGTGATCAATAATTTAATCTCAAATGCATTAAAATTCACTGCCGATAACGGTTATATCGGTTTACATGCCGAAGAATATGAAAACTCAGTTTTAATCAGTGTTACCGATAATGGTATCGGGATACCGGAAGAGCTACAGGCCGGACTTTTTGATCACCTGCCAGAAACCCTAAGACCGGGCTTAAAGGGGGAGGAGTCTGGTGGTTTTGGAATGAGCATCATTAAGGCAATTGTAGAACTGCACCAGGGAAAAATCTGGTTTAAGAGCAAAATTGGAGTGGGAACTACTTTCTATATTGAGCTGCCAAAGTAGACCTTTTTAATTTTAAAATGGCGTAAGTTATATTTGAATTATGATTAACATTATTCTTGCGGACGATCACAATATTATCCGGTCCTCACTTAAAGCACTTATAGAAAAACACGAAGGGATTAAAGTTGTAGCAGAAGTATCGGATGGTTTGGGCGTTTTAGAACTTCTGAAAAACGGAATAAAAGCTGATATTATTTTATCCGATATCGTGATGCCGAACCTCGATGGAATAGGGTTAATCAGTGCAGTTAAAGCTGGTGGATACGATACAAAAGTTGTGGTGCTTTCCATTTTGGATGATGAAATGTATGCTTCAAATGCCTTTATTTCAGGGGCTTTTGCTTACCTGTCGAAAGATATTGAGGAGGATGAACTGCTCTTTTGTTTGAAGCATGTAATGAAGGGAAAGCGTTACCTTTCATCTAATTTATGCATCTCTATTTTGGAGCGTTTTAACACCCAGCTGAATATGCTTTCGCAAAAATCAAACAGTGAAATCAATTTTTCGGAACGCGAAATTAACGTGTTAAAACTCATCGCCGATGGTTTAACCAACCAGGAAATTGCCGATAAATTATACCTGAGCAGGCGTACTGTGGAGAGCCAAAGAGAGGCACTGATTAATAAAACCGGCACCAAAAACTCGGCTTCCCTGGTGCGTTTTGTGATGCGGAACGGTTATATCGCATAGTATTTTTGACCTTTTTTAGGGGCTTTTTATGGCGTTTTAAATAAACCGTAAAAAATCGGGTATTTCTACAAATAACATTGAATGGTACCGTTTGTTGAATTACTACATCAACCCTAAAACCAACATGGATACCTTAAACTTCAACTGCGACATTTACCAATACCGCCAGCCACTTTTCGATCGTGCATTAGCTTACACCCGCGATGAAGATGATGCGGCAGACCTGGTTCAGGATACTTTTATGAAAGCCTTTAGGTTTTCGGCCAAATTCGAAATGGGCAGCAATGTTAGGGCCTGGCTTTTTACCATATTAAAAAATACCTTTCTTAACCATTATTATAAAACAAAGCGTAAAAATGAAGTTATCCAGCAGGAGGAAGACTTAACCTCTGTGCATTTGGTTCCAAGTGCATCCACAAATGCCGGAGCGGCTAAGTTTATGATGGAGGATATCCAAAAGTCGTTAAACGCCCTGCCAGAAGACTGCCGCTTTTGTTTCTGCCGTTATTTCGAAGGATATAAATACCATGAAATTGCCGCCGAACTTGATATTCCCCTCGGTACCGTGAAAACCAAGATACATGTGGCAAGGGGCCTGTTGAAGAAAATGCTTAAAAATTATAAATCCGGACTGGCTGCATAACCCAATTGCCTGCCGGAAAACCGTATGTTGGTTTACAAAAAAGGGACAAGCTAAACCGCTCATCCCTATATCTAAACTCAAACATGCGCTCAAACATGAATGAATCTTCAAAATTAAACATTTTAATTTAGTATTGGTTTTAAAAAAATAGCGTAAATGCTTCTGGCTTGTATTTTACAGGTGTTTTACACCCAATCTGCCAAATAAAATGTGAAGTACTTGTTTTCATTTTTTAAGTTTTAATGCAGAGATTTATAAAATGAAAATAGCAACTTATAATGTAAATGGAGTAAATGGCCGCTTGCCTGTTCTGCTGCGTTGGTTGGCAGAAACCCAGCCCGACGTAGTTTGTTTACAGGAGCTGAAGGCGCCACAAGAAAAATTCCCCGAACAAGCTATTAAAGACGCAGGTTATAATGCCATTTGGCATGGTCAAAAAAGCTGGAACGGCGTAGCCATATTGGCCAGGAACATGGAAATAAAAGAATTAAAACGTGGTTTAGACGGAGATCCTGAAGATTTGCAAAGCCGCTACATCGAAGCCCTGGTAAATGATGTAATTATTGGCTGCTTATATCTTCCTAACGGTAATCCTGCACCTGGACCAAAGTTTGATTATAAACTCCAGTGGTTTGAGCGTTTTACCGCACATGCGGCTAAATTGTTAACCCATAATTTGCCTGTTGTTTTGGCCGGCGATTATAATGTGATCCCTACCGAACTTGATGCCTATAAACCCGAACGCTGGGTTGAAGATGCCTTATTCCGCCCCGAAACACGTTTAGCCTTTAAAAATCTGGTTGCACAAGGCTGGACTGATGCCATTAGAAAGTTGTATCCTAATGAAACCATATATACTTTTTGGGATTATTTCCGTAATGCGTATGGCAGAAATGCGGGCTTGCGTATTGATCATTTTCTGCTCAGTCCGCAGGTTAGCGATCGCTTAAAATCGGCAGGAGTGGATAAAGAGGTTAGAGGTTGGGAAAAAACAAGCGATCACGGCCCTGTATGGATAGAAATTGCTGACCTTTAATTAATGTTTCGATTGCTTTAAAGCAGTAACATCCAAAGTTGTTCCAATCAGTTTTAAGCTTTCGCCTTCCTGTTGTGATAATATTCCATCCGCTTTAATCCACCTGATTTCTCCATCTGGCCTACGGATTCGGTATACTGAATGGTAACTGGCTTTTTCTCCCGAAACCGTAAGTTGGATTTCATCCTGAACATGATCAAGATCTTCGGGCAAAATTAAGCTTAATAAGGTCTCGTAACTTAGAACGCCATCTGGCGGATAGCCAAAATTTCTTTTGCACGAACGGGTTGAGCGGAGTATGCCGGTTGCCACGCTGAATTCCCAAAAACCAAGGCCAACATGATCAAAAACGACATCCCAATGGTCATCACAGATAATGGATAGATCTACGCTTTTATTATTTGTTCTCATAATAAGGATATTTGACTGTTTGAAATAGTGCAAACAATGTAAATATAATTTAGAGGATAAGTAAAAAAAAAGCAGTACCTAAGGTTTTAAGCTTGTTACCGACTGAATGGGTACCTTGCTGCCAGCCGCTTGGGTGATGGTGAAAGGAAGTTGCCTATAAAGGCCCTGAAATGTAATTTGAGCAAAGAATTACTCGAGGTAATAATGCTTTGTTTTTTGAAGGTTATCATCCAGTTCATACACTAGAGGAATGCCAGTTGGAATTTCTAACGCAGTAACTTCTTCGTTTGATAGATTATCAATGTATTTAATCAGTGCCCGTAGGCTGTTGCCGTGTGCAGATATAATTACTTTTTCGTTTTTGCTTATTGCCGGAACAATACGCTCGTTCCAATAAGGCAGTACCCTTGCAATGGTGTCGCTCAGGTTTTCGGTCAAGGGTAATTCTTCAGGTTTTAAAAATTGGTAGCGGAGGTCGTTTCCAGGGTAGCGTTCGTCGTCTTTAGTAATTTGAGGTGGTTCCTCATCAGGATCTCTCCTCCATTTATAAACTTGATCTGTTCCATATTTTTCAGCAGTTTCTGCCTTATTTAGGCCCTGAAGTGCACCATAGAAACGCTCGTTTAAGTGCCAGCTCTTATGTTCCGGGATCCAGAGGTGATCCAGGTCCTCTAAAATAATATGGAGTGTTTTTATTGCACGTTTCAACAATGAGGTAAAGGCAATATCGAAATTGTAATTGTGTTTTTTTAGGATTTCACCTGCTTTTTTAGCTTCTTGATAGCCATTCTCTGATAAATCTACATCTGTCCACCCGGTAAAACGGTTTTCGAGGTTCCAAACACTTTGCCCGTGGCGGATAAGCACAATTTTCTTCATAAATAGTTAAACAAATGAAATGCAGAATGTTCTATGGGTGATAAAAGAAGAAGTCAAGTTTTATAGCAATTTGGCCATTAAAACTTGACTTCTTGAATTTTTATTCTATTTATTTCCTTTTTCGATCAGCTCTCTTTGATCAGTTAAGTCTTTATAATAGAAATAAGCGGTAAAACCTAAAATAAGAATGATATTGCTTATTTTAAAACTGTGGTCGAGCCAATAATCAAACGGAGGAACGTTGCCGCTGAGGCTCTGTTTAATGCTGGGCCACGAGTTTAGTATGAAAATGACCAAAATCATCAGCAAAAACTTTAAGAAGGTTCTGATGATGATTTTTTTATGGTTTATTTTGTCCATTATTTAAATTCTCTGAAATCCTGACCATCGGTAATGTTCAACAAGCTTTCATAAATTAAGCTGATCACATTGTCGACATCTTCTTTATGCACCATTTCTACGGTAGTGTGCATGTAGCGTAAAGGTAAAGAGATCAAGGCCGATGGTACACCTCCGTTCGAGTAAGCAAAAGCATCGGTATCTGTTCCGGTAGAGCGTGAAGAAGCCTGGCGCTGAAACGGAATATTGTTTTTCTCGGCTGTTTTGATCAATAATTTGTTCAGGTTGGTTTGTACAGCAGGCGCATAAGAAACCACTGGTCCTTTACCTGCAGCTAAATCGCCCTGGATGTTTTTGTTGATCATCGGCGTAGTGGTATCGTGCGTAACATCTGTAATGATGGCCACATTCGGTTTAATGCGCTGTGCAATCATTTCTGCGCCACGTAAACCAATTTCTTCCTGTACCGAGTTTACAATATATAATCCAAACGGAAGTTTCTTCTTGTTTTCTTTTAATAAACGCGCCACTTCGGCAATCATAAAACCACCAACACGGTTATCTAAAGCACGGCCAACATAGTAACGGTCGTTTAAAACCATAAACTCATCTTCGTAAGTAATTACACAGCCTACATGGATGCCCAGTTTTTCTACTTCTTCTTTTGTGGTACAGCCACAATCTAAAAAGATGTTTTTTAATTCAGGGGCCTGTTCTTTTTCTCCGTGGCGGGTGTGTATGGCCGGCCAGCCGAATACGGCTTTAACCAATCCTTTTTCGGTATGGATATTTACACGTTTTGAAGGTGCAATCTGATGATCGGAACCACCATTGCGGATTACATAAATCAACCCATCAGCCGTAATGTAATTAACATACCACGATATTTCATCAGCGTGGGCCTCTATAACCACCTTAAAAGAAGCTTTAGGGTTAATTACCCCCACTGCAGTTCCATAATTATCGATAAAATGCTCATCAATATATGGTTTTAAATAGTTTAACCAAAGTTTTTGTCCTTCCCATTCGTAACCGGTAGGAGCAGGGTTATTGATGTATTCTTCAAGAAACTGCAGCGATTTTTTGGTTACTACAGGTGTATGTTTCTTTTTTTCTTCGTCTTTTTTCTTAGCCATAATATTATCTATAATTATTCGTCATCTCGAACTTGATTCAGGATCTGTTTAAAGAGATGCTGAACTAAATTCAGCATGACGATCGGTAAATTAAAATTCTTTTTCCATTACCACAAAATCGTGCCCATCTTTAAAAAAGGTTTTATCGGTTTCGTGGAAGCCAAATTTAAAATAAAATTCTTTAGCATTGGTACGGGCGTTGCACCATAGTTTTGTCGCTTTTTGAATTTTACAAAAATCGATGATGTAATCCATCAGCTCCGAACCTAAGCCGGCCTTTTGTGCGGAAGGCAGAATGGCCAGTTTCCTGAACTGATAAACATCGCCATTGTGAAAAAGTGAAACTACACCTGTTAACTGATGGTTGAGGTATAATCCAAAATGAACACCATCAAAATCATCTGGCAGTTTTACAATGTCGAAAGGCTGATCAGGATACATGGTTTCATGTCTGATCCGCCAGGTTAAAGAAGGGAATATCTGTTCAATCTGAACCATGTTATAATAAAAAGCTGAAGCCTATTCTTCCATCCACACCATAATAGGTTTCGTATTTATTGATGCGCATAGTTGGACCTAAAGAAAATTCGAAATTTGTTTTTTTACCGATACTACGTTGAAAGCCCCACTGGGGTGTAATTCCAATTTCAAAATCGACTGTATCGTATAAATTCATATTGCCACCTTTAATCAGTGGAGAAAAATAACTGGCTACATCAAGGCCAAAATAATTCGATGCATTGTTAATGGTTTTTTTTCCTTTTTTTATCCTGTTTTCAAAATGATAATACTTCCTAATTCCTGCATATAGATTGGGAGAAAGATCGAAATAGGTATTGGTTTTGCCTCCGGAGATATAGTTGTAATTGTATTCTACCAAAAAAGTTCCTGCTATGCCTGCACCTACATATGCAGTGGTTAGCTTTCCTATTTTTTGTTCTCTTTCGTAATGAAGCGATAAAAGGTTTAGTCTGATTTTATTTAAAGATTTTACTTCTGTTGCTTGTTCTACTTTTGTACTGTCTTGAGCTTTTGCTTTGCCAAAAATGAGCAGGGAAATAAATAAGATTGAAAATGTTTTGATTGCGTTTTTAGAATTCATAAAATTTTATTGATTAATTATTTGTTTTTTCTTCCGTAAAATTGATAGATCAAAATGTTAAGTACGATAATAGCGGTCATTCCATAACAGAAAAGGTTCCATCCGCCTTGGCCCCAAAGCCATAAGCCCAAAGCAGAACCACAGCTGGCACCAATAAAACTCACCGACATGAAAATGGTATTTAACCGGTTTCGTGCTTCGGGTATCAGGGTATAAATGCGGGTTTGGTTGGTTACATGGATCGCCTGTTGACCAATATCGATCAGTACGATGCCAATAACAAACAGATATAAATGGCTGCCCGTAAAATAAAACAGGGCAATACTCACAATTTGCAGGATAAAACCAATCATCAGGTTTTTGCGCGGATTGTTGCCATCGCTTAACTTACCCACTAGTGGTGCAGCTAAGGCACCTGCCGCGCCGGCAATGCCAAATAAACCGATCTGTAAAGTCTGGAAATTAAATGGTGGGTTGGCGAGAAACAATACCATGGTAGTCCAGAATGCGCTAATAATGGCGAAGGCCAAAAAATTAATGATGGATGTTTCTCTCAGGGCAGGCTGTGTTTTGATGTAGCCAAACATTGATCGCATTAATTCTTTATAGGTTCCTTTAAAAGCGGGATAGCTTTGTGGAAAACGTTTGGCCATTAAAAGGATCAGTAATGCACATATTGCCGCTGCGATGTAGTAAACAGCTCTCCAGCCTAACCAAAAGCCAATGCTTCCGCTTACCGCCCGTGAGGCTAAAATGCCCACTAGCAAACCGCTCATGATCATACCGATATTGGCCCCACGGTTTTCGTCGGTACTTAAATTAGCGGCCAATGGCAAAATAAGTTGCGGTACAATAGAGCAGGCGCCAATTAATACAGAAGCCACTTCGAGTATTAGGAAAGTATGCGAAACTGCCGCGATTAGCAAGGCCAAAATAGCAAGGCCCGTAATGATGAGGATCTGTTTTTTACGCTCAAACATATCGCCCAGCGGCACTAACAAGAAAAGCCCAAGGGCATAACCAATCTGGGTGAGGTAGGTAATTCTCCCGGCGTTGGTTTCGGTAAGGTTGAAATCTTTTGCAATTAAGATCACCAAAGGCTGGCAGTAATAAATATTTGCAACAATTAAGCCTGTGCAAAAGGCCATTAGGAGGATGTCTGTTCGGGATAATTTGGAAGTGTTCTGCATGTTAGTCTTAAGTCGGAAGTCCTCAGTCTTGAGTCCTGGAAGCCGAGATAAATATACTCCCAGACTATGGACTAATGACTATGGACTATTTTCTACAAAGGTATATTTCCATGTTTCTTTCGTGGGTTGTTCACCACCTTATTTTCTAACATCTTAAAAGCTTTTATTAACTTTATGCGGGTTTGGGCGGGTTCAATCACCTCGTCAACAAAGCCACGCTCTGCTGCACGGTAGGGGTTTGCAAAAATATCTGAGTACAGTTTTTCTTTTTCTAGCCATTTTTCTTCAGGATTATCTGCTGCGGTAATTTCTCTTTTAAATATAATTTCTGCAGCCCCTTTGGCACCCATTACCGCAATTTCGGCACTTGGCCAGGCGTAATTCATGTCGGCACCAATGTGTTTGCTGTTCATTACATCATAGGCACCACCATAAGCTTTTCTCGTAATTACGGTAATGCGCGGTACGGTAGCTTCGCTAAAAGCATATAGTAATTTTGCTCCATTGGTGATAATGCCGTTCCACTCCTGATCGGTACCTGGTAAAAAGCCCGGAACATCTTCAAAAACCAATAATGGAATATTGAAGCAATCGCAAAAGCGGACAAAACGGGCTGCTTTTGTTGAAGAATTACTATCTAAAACCCCCGCTAAATAGGCCGGCTGATTGGCAACAATACCAATACTCCGCCCTGCCAAACGCGCAAAACCCACCACAATGTTTTCTGCATAGGCGGCATGTACTTCTAAAAAACTATCAGCATCACTAACTGCGGTAATCACTTCGCGGATATCATAGGGCTGAGAGGCATTTTCGGGCATAAAAGTATTTAACGCTGGGCGGCTTTCATCAGCTGCTTCGTAGGGTAAGTGTTCGGCAATTTCTTCACAGTTCTGCGGCATGTAACTCAATAACTTTTTTACATGGTTAATGGCTTCGATTTCGTTTGCACAGGCAAAATGTGTAACGCCCGATTTCGTGGCATGTGTGCCGGCACCGCCCAGTTCTTCGGAGGTTACTTCCTCATGTGTTACCGTTTTAACCACATTCGGGCCTGTAACAAACATATACGAAGTGTTTTCGACCATTAAAATAAAATCGGTAATGGCTGGCGAATAAACCGCTCCACCCGCACATGGGCCCATTATGGCCGATAGCTGTGGGATAACGCCAGAGGCCTGAACATTTTTATAAAAGATATCGGCGTAACCACCTAACGATACAACCCCTTCCTGGATACGTGCACCACCGCTATCGTTTAAGCCGATTAACGGGGCGCCATTTTTCATGGCCATATCCATCAGTTTGCAGATTTTTTCTGCGTGGGTTTCGGAAAGTGAACCGCCAAATACAGTAAAATCCTGAGAGAAAACATAGGTTAACCGCCCGTTGATTGTGCCATAGCCCGTAATTACCCCATCGCCAAGATATTTTTCGCGTTCCATGCCAAAATCGGTGCTGCGGTGGGTAACCAACATCCCGATTTCTTCAAAGCTACCTTCGTCCATTAAAAAATGAATGCGCTCTCGGGCGGTAAGTTTGCCTTTTTTATGCTGACTGTCGATACGTGCCTGTCCGCCACCAAGGTTTGCCTGGTTTATTTTATCTTGGAGTATTGCTATTTTTTTATCCATTGCTGAAGCTCTGAGATTTTAAAATTAAAAATTACTAGCGGTAATGCAAGGGGGCGGGTTGTTATTTATCTGGGAGTTAAAGTATGGGTTGGCTAAACCTCGCAAGTTTTTAAAACCTGCGAGGTTTGAACAAGGTTTTCGATGAGCTTAATTTGCCTCCTTTTTTTACTTGTTATATAAATAAATAATGTTTTGGGTATTTAAAATATCGGCCTGTTATTTTTTGATCCTTTCTGGAAATTGTTGATAATTAGTAATACAAAGAATATTTGTTGAATCTTCAGCCCCTTATATTTGATAATATTTCAATAAAAAAAAGGCAAGAATATGCATAACATAAAATTATTTGAAGATAAACAGGTGCGTACCGCTTGGGATGAAGGAGAGGAGCAGTGGTACTTTTCTGTTATCGATGTTGTAGAAGTATTAACCAATAGCGCAAATCCGAGAGACTACTGGTTTAAGATGAAAATCAGAGTGAAAAGTGACGATGGCTTTGAACTGTCGACAACCTGTCGACAGTTGAAATTGAAAGCTATCGATGGGAAAATGAGGGCAACCGATTGTGCGAGTACACAAAACTTACTCCGAATTATTCAATCTATCCCATCGCCCAAAGCTGAACCATTTAAACAATGGTTAGCAAAAGTGGGTTATGAAAGGTTGCAGGAAATTAGTAATCCTGAACAAAGTTTGGAAAGGGCTAGAGAAAACTGGCAGAAGTTGGGTAGAAGTGAAAAATGGATACAGCAACGAATGACGGGACAGGAAACCAGGAATAAGCTAACAGATTATTGGAAAGATAGTGGTGTGCAAAAATCGGACGAGTTTGCCTTTCTTACTAATATAATTCATCAGGAGTGGACCGGGTTAACGGTAAAAAAACATAAGGATTTGAAAGGGTTAAAATCTCAAAACTTAAGAGATCATATGAGTGAGGCCGAATTAATTTTTACAGCATTAGCAGAACTATCAACAAGACAAATTGCCGAAACTGAAAAAGCTAAAGGAGTAACCGAAAATGCAAAAGCAAGTAAGAAAGGTGGTGCGGTAGCAAAAAATGCCAGGAAAGAGTTAGAAGCTAATACAGGTAAAAGCGTAGTAACTGATGAGAATTTTTTACCTCCAAACAAAGGCAGTAAAAGTTTAAAATAACATACTATTCCAAAACCACACGCTTTGTTTATAAACCTGGGTGCAGCGGTATCCTTTTTGGCTTCGGTTATTTGTAATTTTAATACCGATTTTGCCAAAAAGATTTAGCGGAAGGCAAGGTTGCAGTTACCGATAGTTGCCGAACCAACCGTTTTCTAAAACCCTAAATAAACCAGTCTTTACGAAATGAAATGGCCACATTTTGTATAAATTACATTTTTTTTACAGCCTAAAGCATTGAAAAACCAATTATCCGATTATTTTTGTAACCGATAGTATTAAAACAACATTAGAATTAGCAAATGTTTTTAAGGAAATACAAGTATTTAATCGTTACATCGTTTATGTTCATCTTCATGGCGAAGATGGGGATATCTGGTGCGCCGGTTTTTTGTACGAGTATTGACAAGGAAATTATGAATGCAGTAATCATGCAGATTGAGTTAGAGCATGAGGGCGGTAAGGATACCGCCAAAGACACTGCAAAGTTTACTGATTTTAAACTCGTTGAACTTAACCATCCTATCTTTTCTTACGAGTTCTCTTCAAGCCATTTCTTTCTGAAGAGCAGTTTTATCGAACATTTCAAAAGATATGTAGATCCATATCATCCTACGGTGCCAACGCCACCGCCAAACTTTATCTAGTTATTTTTATTGGGGTAATTTTAGTGAGTTTCAAATATCGGAGCATTTATACCGCAGTGACTGCGTATAGGCCTGTTTCACTATTTTCTAACCGCTTTTAAGATTCCCCAGCGATTTATTCGTTAAAAATTTACCAGATAATTATATCGTTATGCAAAAGTTTAACCCGGCCTTTTCAGGTTCGGACGTGAAGAAATATATTCTTAAAAAGAATTTAAAGAAAGATCTACCTTCAAGTATTGTAGTGTTTTTGGTGGCATTGCCATTGTGTTTAGGTATTGCACTAGCCTCAGGCGCACCATTATTTGCCGGTTTAATTACGGGTATTATCGGTGGGATAGTGGTTGCCTCTTTTAGTGGATCGCAACTCAGCGTAAGCGGCCCTGCAGCGGGTTTAACCGTAATTGTTTTAGGGGCAATTACCTCTCTGGGGAGTTATCCAACCTTTTTACTTGCAGTTGTACTGGCAGGTGTATTCCAGTTAATTTTAGGCCTAGTGAAAGCCGGGACTATTGGCAATTACTTCCCATCGAGTGTAATTGAGGGCATGCTTGCAGCCATCGGGCTGATTCTGATTTTGAAGCAGCTGCCACATGCATTGGGTGTAGATACCGATTTTACAGGCGATGAAGGCTTCTTTCAACAAGATCACGAAAATACTTTTTCTGCGATTACCGCGGCAATAAGCCATTTTAGTCTGGCTGCTGTAGTAATCAGTTTATTATCGATTGCAATCCTGATTATCTGGCCTAAGTTTCCTAAACTGGCTGTAGTACCTGCACCATTATTGGTGGTAACATTGGGTGTGGTGGGTACCCTGCTTTTCGCTGGCACCACACATCCGCTACGCGCCGATCAAATGGTTAAAATCCCGGTAGTAAGCGGATTTGATGGGTTTTTAGGCTTGTTTACCATGCCCGATTTTTCTCAGCTGGCCAATAAAAACGTTTATATTGTTGCATTAACCATTGCTGTTGTGGCCAGTTTAGAAACCTTGCTGAGCATTGAGGCAGTGGATAAAATAGATCCGATTAAACGCGTAACGCCAACCAATAGGGAATTAATTGCACAGGGGATCGGTAACATTACCAGTGGTATGGTGGGCGGTTTGCCCATGACATCGGTAATTGTGCGCAGCTCGGCCAATGTAAATGCCGGTGGACGTACCAAAATGTCGGCCATTTTTCATGGTATCTGGCTGCTGTTGTCGCTCCTGTTTATTCCGGGTTTGATTAACATGATCCCTTTATCCTGTTTGGCGGCGATTTTATTGGTAACGGGCTACAAATTAACCCGCATCAGTTTATTTAAACATATGTACCATAAAGGATGGGATCAGTTTGTTCCATTTGTGGTTACCGTGGTGGCGGTTTTATTTACCGATCTGTTAAAAGGTGTGGCTGTTGGTATGTTGGTTTCGGTATTTTATTTATTGCGGACCAATATGCGCAACCCATTCTTTTACCGGATTTCGAATGAGGGCGACAAAAAGAACATCAGGATTAAACTGGCAGAAGAGGTTTCTTTTTTAAACAAAGCGGCGATCCAGGTGGTTTTAACGAATATCCCGAAAGAAACAAATGTGGTTATTGATGGCTCGAATGCCAGATATATCGATCCGGATGTACTGGAAACGATTTATAATTACAAACATAATGCCTATACCAAAGGCATTATTGTTACCCTGGAGAATATCCAAAAACATTATACAGTACCAAAATTAAATATTAAAGTAGACGAAGAAATTAATAAATTATAATTATGTGCGCAAAAACAATTGAAACAAAAGACATCACATACGATACGCTATTACAGGGAAATAAGGATTGGGTTAAGGATACAATAGATAGCGATCCTGCTTTTTTCGATAAATTATCGGCAGGACAGAGTCCACCGGTTTTATGGATCGGTTGTTCTGATAGCCGTGTGCCTGCCAACCAGATTACCAATACCAGGCCAGGCGATATTTTTGTACACAGAAATATTGCCAATGTGGTAGTGCATACCGATATGAACCTGCTTTCGGTGCTCGATTATTCGATCAACGTATTAAAAGTAAAACATGTAATTGTTTGCGGCCATTATGGTTGCGGTGGGGTTAAGGCTGCATTGGGCGATAAACAGGTGGGACTTATCGATAACTGGTTGAGAAATATCCGCGATGTATACCGTTTACACGACCAGGAACTGGCCAATATTCAGGACCCGGATCAAAAATTTGACCGTTTGGTAGAATTAAATGCAATTGAAGGTGCTGCAAAAGTAATGAATACTTCAATTGTTCAAACTGCGTGGGCGAACGGACAGGATCTTTCTGTACACGCCTGGGTATATAGCTTAAAAACAGGACTCATCAAAGATTTGGAAGTAACGACCACAAGTTTGGATGATGTTTCGCCTGCATTTAAGGTAAGTTAAAACATCAATAGGTGTTATTTTTTAGTTGTTAGGAAAAGCTCCCGATTTACATCGGGGGCTTTTATTTTTCTGTACTGTTCGGCATATTGCCAGCGTGGCCTTTATTGCCTTTTTCGGCATCTTCTCTGGCCTCTTCAGAGCCAAAATCGCCTCTTCCGAAATTCCTGCCCAGGTTGCCGGCATCACTTTCTACCGTATTTTTCTTTTCGTTATCATTGCTGCGGTGGCGGGGCACCAGCTGATCGGGCATATTGGTCTTATCTGCCGAATTATCTGCATTTTTATCACCTAAATTCTCGTTATTATCTTTTGTGTTTTCCATGATATTAATATTTTACCTTATAGAACAGCACAGCTGAAGATTGGTTTTAGATAGTTTTGAGATATATAGCTACAAGCTTTTACGTATTTATCATCATGTATCTGCCTATTTAAAATTAGTTAAGGTTATTTTTTGATTGGGCTTAAAATGGTACACTGAAATTTTATCCTTGTATTTAAGTTTAAAATCGCCACCATTTTTTGCTACAACGGTTGCCGATTGCAATTGATGGTTTTTCCAGCTCATATCGATTACAAAACCGCCACGGGCTACCAATCCTTTTACCGACCCCTCTTTCCAGGCTGTTGGCAGGGCGGGCAGCAAGGCTATAAAATCTTCATGGCTTTGCACTAACATTTCGGCCATACCTGCAATTACCCCAAAATTTCCGTCAATTTGAAAAGGTGGACAGGCATCGAACAGGTTATAATAGCTTCCGCCGCCCTGATCGTATTTGGTATCAGTATCAGAAGTTGGGCGCAACTGGGCATTTAAGATTTTAAAGGCCCTATCGCCATCGTTTAATCTGGCCCAAAGGGCGATTTTCCAGGCATATGTCCATCCTACACCGCCATCACCTCTCATTTCCAGCGATTTTTTTGCCGCTTCTGCAAGTTCGGGTGTTTTGTCTTTCGTAATCTGGTTGCCAGGGTAAAGGGCATATAAGTGGGCAATGTGGCGATGTTCTATTTCCGTTTCTTTAAATTCTTCGGCCCACTCCATTAACCGGCCATCTGAGCCTATTTTTGGCGAGGCTAAATTTTTTCTGGCATCAGTTAGTTTTTTCAGAAAATCTGTTTCGTTACTGTTTAATATGCTTGCCGCCGCTAACGTGTTGCTAAATAATTCATAAATCACTTCCTGATCGTGGGTAGGGCCCATACTGATCTGTACCTTGGCACCATCTGGAGCTAAGAACGAATTTTCGGGCGATGGGGAAGGGCCGGATACCAGTTTGCCCGTTGTTGGATCTTTTACCAGCCAATCCAAATAAAACTTACTGGCTTCTTTAAGGATGGGAAATACTTTTGCCAAATACTTTTTGTCTTTTGTAAAAGCATAATGCTCCCATAAGTGTTCGCACATCCAGCCACCACCGCCTACATGCATGCCCCAGCTCGGATGTTCTCCAGGAGAGGTATAGCCCCAAACATTGGTAATGGTATGCAATACCCAACCATCCATCTGGTACTGCATTTTTGCAGTGCGTTTTCCGGGAATTAACAATGATGAAACCAGATCGACCAGTTGTTCCTGGCATTCGGACAGGTTAGCAACCTCCGCGGGCCAGTAATTCATCTGAACATTGATATTCGTATGGTAATCCCCATTCCATGGTGTTTGGATCTGGTTGGCCCAGATACCCTGTAAGTTGGCTGGCAAACTCCCTTTACGCGATGAGGATAGTAAAAGGTAACGGCCATATTGATAGTATAGGCCATAAAGTGCCGATTCGTTATGGTTTTGAGCATTATTATCTATTAGCTCGTTGGTAGGTAAGTTATTGCTGCTGTTATTTAACCGTAAATCCGATCTTTTCATGTACGAAGAGAAATCGCTTATATGCCTTTGGCGCAGTAATGCGTAATTTTTGGCTGTTACTTTACTGGTGAGCGCATTAAGTTCGCTTTCATAATTGGTGTTAACATAATCGGGATAATGTAAACGGTAGTTGGTTGCAGCAGTTAATACAATGGTAACCGAAGTAGCTTTGGTGATCTGTAGCGAATTTCCTTCGGCTTTTATTGCTCCTCCTGTAAGCTGTGGAACGGCATAAGTTTTATAACGCATGCCATCGCCACCTTTACCATTATTTAATGTTCCGCTCATTACCAACCGACCATTTTCTGCAAGGGTTTTAAAGCGTTCGGGCCTGTTTAGCGATAATGAAAATGATAAAGCATTGGGTTTATCTGCCGTTAATCTGATCACTAAAGCCCGGTCAGGATAACTGGCAAATACTTCTCTTTTATACCTAACTCCATCCTGTTCGTAGCTGGTTAGGGCTATGCCTGTTATCAGGTCGAGTTCGCGGTAGTAGTTGTTAAAGGTAGATTTTTTGCTAAAATTTATCTTTAAATCACCCAAGGTTTGGTAGCAACCAAAGGGAACACTGGCACCGCTACCCTGGCCAGAGCCTTTACCTTTACATACCTGGGTTTTATTGGTTAATTCGGCTGCTTCCCTATATTTTCCTGCAAAAAGAAGATTTCTTATTTCGGGGATGTATTTTGCAGCATCCGGATTGTCATTATCATCTACACTGCCACTCCATAAAGATTTTTCATTAAGCTGTATCCTTTCCTGATTTACATCGCCAAATACCATGGCGCCTAAAAAACCATTGCCCACAGGAAATGCTTTTAGCCATTCAGAATCACTTTTCCACCCATCGGGATTGTCTTTAATACTTGCATTGGCAGGCGAGGTGAACCAGATCTTATCTTTATGATCGGATTGCGACCAGACTTTGCTTGCCGTAAAGGCTGTTAATACAAAAAAAAAGAGGAGTGGTGTTTTCTTCATTATGGTTAATGTTGGGATGATTTAATAATTAACGGAGTGTAATTAGTTTTGGTGAAATACTTCTTCCATATTGCTCCATGTTTCGCCTTTAGCAGCAGCATCGGGTAATGGAGTTTGCATGGGGGCAGTTTCTTTCCACCAGCGTTGGGTGGCGGTATCAGCGGCCATTTTCTTCATATCGGCCGTGAAATCTTGTCCAGTGTACTCAAAGTAGCTAAAGAGATATGGTTTACCATCTATCTCCTTTAAATAAATGGAGTAGTTACGGATATTGCATTCCCTAATTTTTTTGAGTACTGCAGGCCATGCCGCCGCGTGTAATTTTTTATAATCAGCAATTTTTTCAGACTTTAAGCCGGTAACGGTTCCATAACGGGCTACCTTTTGTGCTGTATCCTGTAGCGGAACAGCCGATAGATCTTTTTTTGAAGATGGTTTACAGGCGGATAGGAATAACAATGGAGCTAAAAGCCATACAAAGAGTGCTTTTCGGTTTTTCATATGATAACAATTGATTTAGTTTATTACCGTAACATCTTCAACATTTCCATCAAATTCGAGCACAACAATATAATCTGGTTGATTGGCCTGGCCAGTAGGAAGCGCTACCGAAATGCCATCTTTTTGATCAACGTTAATTGCTTGATTATTCAATAAATATGCTTTTTGTACTTTTTTGCCATGAACAGCTTTTAAATTAAGCTTGGTTAAGCTCGTGTTAAGAATGTGCAGATAAATTTTATTGCCTTTTCTGGTGGTTGCGTAATCATGGTTAGGCTGGTATGGGCCTCCTAAAGTATTGTAAACAGCTTCGCCGTTAATTTTTAACCAATCTCCGATTTCTTTTAAGCGTTCAATCTGTCTGGCTTCGATCCGTCCATCCGGCATAGGACCAACGTTTAACAGAAGGTTGCCATTGCCCCCTGCTGTTTTGGAAATAATTTCGAGGCACTCTTTTAAAGGTTTCATTTTGTCGTTTGGTTTCCAGGCCCATTGGTTACAAATAGTGAAGCAGCTTTCCCAGGGCGTAGTCATATTTAGCTTTCCCACAACCTGTTCGGGGGTATCGTAATCGCCTACCATTTTAGCAGCATCAATTTCTTTGTTTTCCATTGCCGCAAATTCTTTTCCCAACCGGTTGTTAATTATTACATCTGGTTTTAATTTTTTGAGGTAAGCATATAAATCTTTACCCATTTCGTCCGTCCAGGGTTTTTCCCATTGTCCATCAAACCAGAGCATATACGGGTCGTATTTGGTAATGAGCTCTTTTAATTGATTTTTCATGTACACCACATAACGGTTCATATCCGATTTTGGATCGATGGTTTGGTTTTTTGAAGAGTGGATCGGGTAATCGGGGTGATGCCAGTCTAATACAGAATAGTAGATACAGAATTTAATTCCCTGTTTTTTACAGGCTTCGTTTAAGGCACCCACAATATCCTTTTTATAAGGCGTGGCGCTAATGTCGAAATCGGTATAGGCACTTGGCCATAAACAGAAGCCATCATGATGGCGGGCCGTAATGGTGAGGTATTTCATTCCGGCATCTTTAGCCGTTTTTACGATGGCATCGGCATTAAAGAGCACCGGATTAAATTCTTTGTACAGGTTGTCGTAATCGGATACCGCTACCTGGTCGCCGCGGCTCCAGCCAATTTCGGTGCCACGTAAACTTACGGGTCCCCAATGGATGAACATGCCAAAGCGTTTATCCATAAAATCTTTTATTGGAGAGGATTTAATGTTTTTGATTTGGGCAGCAGCATTAAAAAAAGTAGCCAATGCGATAAAGAACAAGAACCTTTTTTTCATATCAATTCTATTTAAAATAAACGTATAAAATCCCCATAATGGCGAGGAGTGCTACCGATAAAAATTTATAATTGCCTATGCCACTCCATCCCTTGCTTTGCAGCGGTTCCCAAATGGATTTCCAGTATAATACCCCGCTTTGTGCCGTGTGCTTTACAGGGAAGGCATAAGAAAAAATAACCTGTATGGTTACGCAGGCACAGAAAAGATAAAAAGCCATCATCATAAATGGAATTTTACCGATCAAGGTTTCGGCACCATAAACTTTATTTACGACAAATACAGCTAGCCCCAAAATAGAACCGATTAATAAAGTGTATTGAGCAGCCTTGGCAGATGCTTTTTTCCAGAATACACCGAGCAGAAATACACAGGTAATGGGTGGGGCAATGTGTGCAATTACATCATTTATACCTTCGAACAAACTCTGATAACTGTTTAACAAAGGCAAGAGTGCAATTGAAACAACCAGGGCTATACCTGTTGACCAACGGCCAACGGTTACCAGTTGTTTATCGGTAGTTTCAGGTTTAAAGCGCTTGTATAAATCGTAACTGCTTAAAGTGGCAATTGAATTTAATGCGCCTGCAATCTGGCTCATCAATCCCGATAGGAGTGCGGCTACCAATATGCCCACCAAACCTTTAGGTAAAAGCTGAGTGATCATTAAAGTATAAATCCCTTTGGTATTTAAAATGGTTTCGCCATTGGTACCGATATGCTTTAGGGAAGATAAATCCATTGAGCCAGATTTGTAGAGTATATAGGCAAACAGACCTGGTAAAACAAAGATAAAAACAGGCAGTATTTTAATAAAACCACAAAATAACGAGCCTACGCGTGCATGGTTTTCATCTTTTGCGCCAAGTACACGTTGCACAATAGTTTGATCGGCACACCAGTACCAGATACCCAAAACAGGATAACCCAAAAATACCGCCACCCAGCTCATGCCACTCTTATCGCCCATGGGGCGGATCATGCTTAGCTTATCCATCGCATTTTCCTTTTGCAACACAGCGGTCATGTGGTCCCAGCCTCCAACTTTGTTCCAGGCAAATACCGTAATAATGATTGCACCGGTAATGAGTACCAAACTTTGTATGGTTTCGGTAACTACCACCGCCTTTAAGCCTCCAATAATGGTATACAGGCCTGTTAAAGCCGCAATTACAATAATGCTGGTGTACATATTAATACCGAACAAGGTTTCGAGCACGATGCCCCCAGCTAAAAATGAAAAGGCAATGTGGATAATAATGGCCGAAAGGATGGAAATAAAAGCAAGCCAGTCTCTGCAGGCACGGTTATAACGGCGTTCCAAAAAATCGGGGAGGGTAGAAATCCCCGACCGGATATAAAAAGGAATAAACAACAGTGCCAATAAAATAAGGGTAAAGGCGGCCATCCATTCGAAATTGCCATTTAAAAGACCGCTGTCGAAGCCACTTTGGGCCAAACTAACCAGGTGCAGGCACGAAATATTAGTAGCGAAGAGCGCCAAACCGATCATGGGCCATTTAAGGCTTTTGCCCGCCAGAAAATATTCGCCACTCGTGGTCTCCTGATCCTTTTTCTTTCTTGTACCCGTCCACAGCCCAATCGTTACGATAAATAATATATAGGCTATGGTGATTACAATATCTATGGTACTGATCATATCTGGTTAGTTTTGAATGTGTTTATTTTAAATCGCAGCTACTTCCAGCTTCTTGTGGAGTAATGTAAACACCATGCTCAATCTTTATCGGGTTTACAAAATGCTGTTTTAAATGTGGAATGTGCTCTAAGAACAAAGCTTCGTGCCCCATGGCAATGTGGTTAAACAATACAAGGTGCTGGTGCAACTGGCCCATATCTCCTACATGCGGTACAACCGGAACACCAAACTTTTTGCACATTAAACTTATGGTAATAAATTCACTTATCCCTCCAACGCGTACTGCATCTACCTGAGCAAAACTGGCACAGCCGGTTTGTAAATAATTTTTAAAAATAATGCGGTTGGGCACATGCTCACCAAGGGCCAGTTTTACAGGGGCAATGGCTTTGGCCAAAGTTTGGTGTGCTAAAACATCGTCAGGATGGGTGGGTTCTTCAACCCAATAGGGATTCATGTTCTTTAGCTCATTGCAGATGGATATGGCCTGTGGCAAAGTCCACTGTTGGTTGGCATCAAGCATCACTTTCGCGCTTTCGCCTGCCACCTCACGCACTATATTTGCCCTGCGGATGTCTCTTTTTGGATCTACAGAACCTACTTTCAATTTCATGGCAGTAAAACCGCTATCAATTGCTTTTTTGCAGTTCTCGCGTACTTTTTCGTCGTCGTAGTTAAACCAGCCAACAGAAGTATCGTAACCAGGATAGCCAGTGTTGAGTATCCCTTCTCTCAACTTTTTGGAGCCAGCCTGACTCTGCAGCATCTCTATGGCTTCTGCTCTGGTAAGCACATCTTCAAGATAAGAAAGATCGAGTGTGTTCACAATTTCTTCGGGACTGAGGTCGATCAGCAATTTCCAGAGCGGAACACCACGCTTTTTAGCCCATAAATCGTAACAGGCATTGGTTACAGATGCTAAACCTAAATGTACAACACCCTTGTGAGGGCCTAGCCATCTAAATTGTTGTTCGTTCGATAAGGTTTTAAATGTTTGGCCAAAATCGGCCATTAACGCTTCAATGCCTATTCCTTTTAAGGTATCGGCATAAAATTTTGCGGCACTGCAAACCAGATCGTTGCCTGCACCTAATGTAAAAGCGAGTCCGGTTCCGGTTTTTCCATCTTCAGTAAGTTGTGTTACGGCATACGAATATTGAGGGTCTTTGTGTATGGCATCGCTTCCGGCACCGGTTGATAGTTCGAACCTTTTATCTTGTATCTGTATTTTATCGATCATCTTGTTTTAAAATAAAGTTCTGTATCCCAGTTCTGCACCACCACTTACCGGTAAAATTGTTCCGGTAATAAAACGGGCAGCGTTGCTCAATAGGAAAGTGCAGGCATCGGCAATTACATCGCCCGAAGGCAAATCGCCCAATGGCTGCAATTTATTAAGGTATGTTTCAATTTCATTCTTGTTAGGTTGTTCCTGGCTCCAGGCCTGCAGCGTTGGGGTATTTATTGCAGCTGGCGAAACGGCGTTAACCCTAATTTTAAACGGGGCATAATCTAAGGCCATTGCTTTGGTTAGTGCATTAATTGCACCCTTAGTAGCCACATAGGCTGCATGGTTATCCTGTCCGATACTGCCAACCATCGAGCTCGTGTTTAAAATGCAGCCATGGGTTTCTTTTAAATGTGCAATGCCATAACGGGTAGTGTATAAAATACTTTTTACGTTTACATTCATTAATAAATCCCACTCGGCATTGCTCGTTTCATCTAAAGTTTTCGAAGGGTGGGCAATAGCGGCATTGTTATGGATGGCATCGATGCGGCCATACTTTTCGATGATGGTGTTAAAAGCCTCAGCTACATCTGCTTCTATTAATAGGTTGCAGGTTACAATTAATTTATCGGCAGTTTTAAGTTCATCCAGTTTATTTTGGCTTAACTGGTTTTTATCTAATATACAAATGGTAGCACCAGCTTTAACATAGGCTTTTGCACATTCCCAGCCTATGCCTTCGCCACCGCCAGTTAATACGATAATTTTATTTTCGAGCATGCTTGTGATTTGATATTTGGTTAATATTTGGCTAATGTATTGATGAAATTTTAGAATGACTGTAAGGAGGTTCGCTAAAACCAACTCTATATTAGCTGTTATTGGTGATTTGGTGTACAGTTATGATAATATATCAGTTTTTTATAAATTGCCTTTCCATAACCAAATACAATGAAGCCCGTTTTTGCTAAAATACTCGACGGTAAAGTGAATGATATGTATGGTTTAAAGGTGGTAGATGCACCTTATTTCGCTACAGAATTTCATTTCCATGAAGAATGTCAGCTTACCTACACTATAGAAAGTGAAGGCCGGCGCATGATCGGTGACAGCATTGAAGATTTTAATTCCGATGAGCTGATTTTTGTAGGCTCTAACCTGCCACATGTTTGGCATAACAGTAACCAGTATTTTAGCAATGTGGATACACATCCACACGCACGGTCGGTTTCGATATTTGTACATCCCGATAAAATTCTTGATCTTTTTAAGGAGCCTGATAATATCCAGAGGATAAAAACTTTTTTTCAGCTGGCCAAAAGGGGGATGAAATTTGGTGATGAGGTAAAAAAGGAATTAAAGGAGCTGATGTTAAAGGTTGCCCTGCAGACCGAAGAAATAGGGCGTTTGATCGGCGTGCTCGAAATTTTAAATCTGCTCTGTTCAACCAAAAATTATGAGCTGCTTGCGAGTCCGGGGTATACAAACAGTTACCAGTTGAAAGATAACGACAGGATGGATAAAATTTTGAAATACGTTTTTGATAATTTTAACCAGGAAATTCTGCTTAATGCTGCAGCCGAAATGACAAATATGAACAAGCAGGCCTTTTGCAGGTATTTTAAAAACCGTACGCAAAAAACTTTTGTAACTTTTGTAAATGAAGTGAGGATAGGGCACGCCTGTAAACTGATGGTGCAAAGCGATCAGCAGATTAGTGAGCTGGCATATTCTTGTGGTTTTAACAGCCTTTCTAATTTCAATAAATTTTTTAAACTGGCTAAAGGGGTTACGCCGAAAGAATATAAGAAGCTGATGTTGTAACCCCAATCCGCCTGCGGCACCTTTCCCCTGAAGGGGAAAGGGTTAAAAGAGAAGTTATCGATACCTGCAGGGTGCGTTAACCCCCAATCCGCCTATCGGCACCTTTCCCCTGAAAGGGAAAGGGTTGAAAGAGAAGTTATCGATACCTGCAAGGTGCGTTAAACCCCAATCCGCCTTTCGGCACCTTTCCCCTTGAAGGGAAAGGGTTGAAAGAGAAGTTATCGATACCTGCAATAGCCGCCATGCTATCTGCTCCCTGCTATCCGGCATAGCAGATTTTCGATGGGAAAAGCACGGAAATCTTTGCTATTCCTCTCATCTCCCCACAAACCAAGGCAGGATCAAGCGGGGGCGCCAGGATAGCGCAAAGGGATGGAGCCTAGATACTGCCGCAATAAAGATTTTCGTAGCTTTTTACAAGAAAGGATGCAAGCCTTGATTTTTTGTTACTTTTTCATCAAGGAAAAAGTAAAAGCCCTTCGGCGGCCAGCCGAGGAAAGCCTGTGAAGGGGGCAAAACCAAGCCAAGGATATAAATTACATAACAGGTTTCTCCACTACGGTCGAAATGACGATTCTTATTTTTGTAAATGCGAAAACATAATGGTTAATGAAGTTAGTGCACACAATTCAGAGATCCTTCGTTCCTCAGGATGACAACGAGCGAGGAAATCCACGCCATGCTATTTACCACATGCTATCTGCTCCCTGCTATCCGGCATAGCAGATTTTCGATGGAAAAAGCACGGAAATCTTTGCTATTCCTCTCATCTCCCCACAAACCAAGGCAGGATCAAGCGGGGGCGCCAGGATAGCGCAAAGGGTTGGAGCCTAGATACTGCCGCAATAAAGATTTTCGTAGCTTTTTACAAGAAAGGATGCAAGCCTTGATTTTTTGTTACTTTTTCATCAAGGAAAAAGTAAAAGCCCTTCGGCGGCCAGCCGAGGAAAG